>Ga0207703_10000915_pt1 | contig 28739 bp, 24 predicted proteins | sample KBSSwiS12_FD_184304 | JGI IMG/M metagenome (GOLD analysis project Ga0207703, IMG submission 184304) | Switchgrass rhizosphere microbial communities from Kellogg Biological Station, Michigan, USA - KBS Switchgrass S1-2 (SPAdes) (version 2) | ecosystem: Host-associated > Plants > Roots >...
GGCTCGCGTGGCGTATCAGGCCGAGGGCCTTTCGGGGATGGGGCTCGCCATCTACAACCACGACGGTGTCAAAGTGTTCGAGCAAATGTATGGCACGTTCACGCCCGATACGCGCGTCCCGATCGCTTCTGCGTCCAAGCTAGTTTCCGGCGTCACGCTGTTCAGACTCGTGGACCAGGGTTACCTGACTCTGGATTCGACAACGGGACAGGTGCTCGGCTGGACGGGCGACCAGGGAGCAATCACGTTGCGGCAGTTGCTGTCGTTCACCTCAGGACTGGCGCCCGAGAATCAGTGCACCTATGACTCAACAGTCACGCTCGATCAGTGCGTCGCCGCGATTTCCCAGACTTCGCTGATCGCGGCCCCCGGGACCGAATTTGACTATGGCAGCGTCCATCTGGACGTGGCCGGCCGCATGGCCGAGGTGGTCACCGGAAAGTCCTGGAATGAGTTGTTTGCGCAGGAAATCCGCGAGCCACTGGGCTTGCCGGCGGATATCGTCTACTACGCCAACCCCTTGAAGATGACCAACACGGGTAATCCGCTGCTGGCAGGCGGTCTGGTTGTCTCGATGAATGAATACGAGCATTTCCTGCATCTCGTCTACGACAAGGGAGCGGGGCTTCTCGCGCCTCAGATCTTCGACACCCAGACGATTGAGCCTTACCCCGATGTCGTGATCGGCAAGAGCCCCGCTCCGGGCCTGCGCTACGGGTTGACCGCCTGGCTCGAATGCAGCACCCCGGAAACCGGCTGCCATCAGATCTCCTCACCCGGTGCCTTCGGGTTCACTCCCTGGATCGATCGGGATGCCGGGTATTACGCGATTCTGGGCATGCAGGACATGACCAACTTCAGGACGCACTTCGGCGGCCAACTCGAGAAGCAGTTGCAGCCGCTCATTGTCCAAGCCTTGCAACAAACGGGGAACTGACACCATGAACATGCGAAACGTTGCCATCCTCATTGGCTGCATCTCACTCAACTCCGGCTGCATGATGGCGGCGCGGGCGGTGGCTCAGCAGCGGCAACCCGATCCGAGCAGGATCTTTGACTCGGCCGATTCCAACGGCGATGGCGTGATTACACGCGACGAGTTCCATGCCGCGCGGGAACGCTTGTTTGCCCGCCTCGATCGCAATGGTGATGGCTTCATTGACAAGGATGACATGTCAGGCCGCCTGGCCGGCCGCCAGAAGGCCCAGGAACGGCTCGCCGCGCTGGTCACTCAACTCGACCAGGATGGTGACGGCCGCGTCAGCAAGTCTGAATTCTTCGCCGGCTCCACGCCACTCTTTGACAGGGCTGACACGGACCACAACGGAGAGCTCAGTCGGGATGAGGTGGCGGCGATGAAACAGAAGATTCGGCAGTCGCGGGGAACCTAGCCTCCTGGCCGGGCCGCGCTGCAGCGAACATTCCGCAGCACGGCCCGCGCATTTTTGTCGCAAGTGGAACCTCCCTGTCACCGCCAGCTGTTGTATCATCCGCTCCCATGCACGAAGTCACGATCTATCACAACCCGGGCTGCGGCACCTCGCGGACCACGCTGGGTTTGATCCGAACCGCGGGATTCGAGCCCGAGATCATCGAGTATCTGAAGACACCGCCCGACCGGCAAGTGTTGGAGTCGCTGATTGAGCGGATGCAGATCAAGCCGCGCGAGCTGTTGCGATCCAAGGAATCGTTGTACGACGACCTCGGACTTGCGAATGAGGGGCTCAGCGACGATGCGTTGATTGACTACATGGTGGCGAATCCCATCCTCATCAATCGGCCCATTGTGGTGACGCGGCAGGGCGCCAAGCTGTGCCGGCCTTCCGAGTCGGTGCTGGATATCCTGCAGCCGCAGTAGCCGGTTGGGCTCATCTCAACAGTGCGGTCACGCCGGCGTTGATGACAACGCCGCCCGCGATCAGCCACGCAAACAGGATTCCGGCCAGCGCCAGCGGCCGGACGCCGGCACTACGGATCGCGGAAGATTGGGTAGTCAGGCCGAGCGCCGCCATTGCCATGGCAAGCACGAACGTGTCGAAGCTCGTTGCGACGGCGGTGAGTTGAACTGGCAGCGTCACCAGTGAGTTGAGTGCCGTCACGGCTACGAAGCCCAGCGCAAACCAGGGAATGGTGATGCGAGCGGCACCCACGTCAGTCGCGGCATCGCCGGGCGAAGACGCTGACCCGGAGGACCGGCCCGGCTGAGACTCACGCGCCAGATACACAGACAGCCCCAGCAGGAACGGCGCCAACAACATCACCCGGACCATTTTGGTGATCACGGCCGTCGCGGCAGCCTGTTCCCCAATCGCACGCCCCGCCGCCACCACTTGCGCCACTTCGTGAATCGTCGACCCGGCAAACAGCCCGTAGGCAGCGGGTGAGCGGATTCCGAAGAAACTCAGGTGATACAGAACCGGGTACAGGAAGATCGCGATGGTGCCAAACACGACAACTGTTGATACGGCCACCGTCACCTGGTCAGCTCGGCCGCGGACCACGGGCTCGGTAGCCATTACCGCCGCAGCGCCACAGATGGAGCTGCCGGCGCCAATCAACATCGCCGTCTTCCGATCGAGACCCAACAATCGCGTCCCGAGGAACCACGCAAGAGCGAATGTGCTGCAAACGACGATACTGTCGATGACCACGCCGCCGATCCCGACGTGCTGAATGTCCTGGAACGTCAGCCTGATTCCATAGAGGACGATTCCCAGCCGCAGCAGCGTCTGCTTGGAGAACTGCACGCCACGGGTACTACTGGCGGCGATTCGCGGATAGACCGAATTGCCGATCAGGATGCCGAGGACGATTGCCATCGTCAGGGCACTGATGCCGTGGGCTTGCAGCCAGCCGAGATTGCCGAGCTGGATCGCCGCCAGGGCGATCGCCGCCGCGAGGGCCGTTCCGGGCAGACAGGCATGCATCTTCTCCATGCAGTGCATTGTGAAGCTCCCGGATCAACCGGAAAAACGTATAATTTCTCTAATACCTACCTGATTTTCAGCTATGCGACTCACCCTGCGCCAACTGCTGATTTTTGCCGCCGTAGCTGAAACCGGCAGTACTACGGCGGCGAGTGAACGGGTATCGCTGTCGCAGTCAGCCACCAGCGCCGCACTGAATGAGCTGGAAAAGGTCCTGGGCGCCCGGCTGTTCGACCGGGTCGGCAAGCGACTCATCCTCAATGACAATGGACGAACCCTGCTCCCCCAGGCTCGCGCCGCGCTGGACACCGCTTCGGGCATTGAAAGTGAATTCAGCGCGGGAACCACGTTCAACCTGCGAATCGCCGCGAGCACCACGATCGGCAATTACCTGCTTCCGGGACTCATTGCCAGCTTCCGCAAAACCCACCCACGGGCGCGATTCGAAGTTCAGATACAGAACACTCGCCACGCGAGCGCCGCAGTGGGACGGTTTGAAGTGGACATGGGGTTGATCGAGGGCCCTTCGCATGAGCCCGATGTTCATGCGGAACCGTGGATCGAAGACGAGCTCGCCATTCTCAGCTCTCCTCGACATCCATTGGCGCTGGAGAATCAGCGGGTCAATCTGAAGGCACTGCGCCAGGCAACCTGGCTCCTGCGGGAGCCAGGCTCGGGAACACGCGAGGCCGTCGAACAGGCATTGCGGCCTCATCTCGTGCAGCTCAGTGAAGATATCCAAGTGGGTAGCACCGAGGCAATCAAACAGGCGGTCGCCGAAGGCCTGGGGCTGACGTGCCTGTCACTGACCGCAACGCGGGATGTCATTGCTCTCGGCAAGCTCAAAGTCCTGGAAACAACTCTGCCGCGTCTCGTGCGAACGCTGTATCTCGTACATCATCGGCACAAGCAGCTTTCCGCGGGTCTCGCCCGTTTCATGGCTCATTGCCGCACCGCAGCTGCCATCTACTAATATCGTATACGTCAGTCGGCCGAACGGTTCTACTATCGTTGTTGAGAAGCGACAGCAGCTGCTCCCTGTTGGTGCACGGGCGCCGCGCGCTTGCGCTTGTCATTGATTTATGGCTAACGTGCTCGGTCCCTCAGCAATAAAGAATCCACGGGGAGATGAGCTTGAAATACAACAGAAAGCTTGCGTATGCGATTTCGGTTGCACTTGCATCGGCCGCACACGCCGCCTTCGCTGCCGACGCTCCCGCCGATGAAGAGCAACCGTCCGCAGGTATCACTGAGGTGGTCGTTACAGCCCAACGTCGGTCCGAGTCCATTCAGGACGTGCCCATCACGGTTCAAGCGGTGACCGGCGAGCAACTCAAGGCCCTCGGCGTTCAGTCGTTCAACGACCTGATGAAGTACACGCCGAACGTCACCTTCAGCGGCAATGGACCCGGCACGGGCAACATCTTCCTCCGCGGCCTGGGTGGCAGCGGATCCGGCAACCAGTCGCAATCGACGACCGCACCGTTCCCGAACGTCGGCGTCTACCTCGACGATCAGTCGATGCAATTCCCGGCGCGCAACAACGATGTCTATCTCATAGACATGGAGCGCGTCGAAGTGCTCGAAGGCCCACAGGGCACACTGTTCGGCGGCGGCTCACAGGCCGGCGTGATTCGCTACATCACCAACAAGCCCAGGTTTGACGCCGTTTCCGGCGAAACGAATTTCGGTTATGGCATCACCGCCAACGGTCGGCCCAACACCGTCATCAACGGCACCATCAACGTGCCGATCACGGACAACATCGCGATCCGCGCCTCCGCGTTCTCCGATCACCGCGGCGGTTACATCGACAACGTACCCGGCACCATCAGTTATTTCCCGGGCACGCCGCCTCACGACCTGGGTGGAAATCCCACCGCCAACAATGGTCCCTTCCAGGGTACGGACACGAATCCGGTCGATTATGTTGGCGCGCGCCTGTCGGCCGCGTGGAAGATCAACGACGACTGGGACGTGTTGGTCCAACAGAACTACCAGGACATGCAGGCGGACGGCTATTTCTATGCTTATCCGCTGGGCACCAATGGCACTCCGCTGGGCAAGTACCAGATCAACGCCTTCTATCCCGGCGGCACCAAGGATCGCTACGAGAGCACGGCGTGGACGGTCAACGGCAAGATCGCGGATCTGCTGAGTGTCGTTTACACGGGCAGCTACATGGTGCGCCACATCGATGGGCAGCAGGACTATTCGAACTACATGCGCAGCGCAGTGGGTTCGGCGTATGCCTGCATCGGCGATGGCGCCGGCTACTTTGCGTACTCGCCTGCTACCACTCCAACCGGGAAGGACACTTTCCCGCAACTGAAGGGACATGGGATTCAGTGCACGAGCTCGGTGGGCGGCTGGCGGGACCAGGTCGACAACCAACATCAGAGCCACGAGCTGCGCGTCAGCACCAACACCGAGTGGCGCGTCCGCGGACTGGCCGGCCTGTACTGGGAGAAGTTCAACATCGATGACAATATGAACTTCAACTATCTCGGCATTCCCCAGTGCAGCGCGGACATCCTGGCCCGCGCGCTCGCAGGCGGTCCGGACTGTCTGTCGGCGGTAGGCCCGGTCCCCGGCGCCTATGCCTCTCATCCGGGTCTTCGCACCGATGCCAACACCGCGTTCGGCGAAGATGTGCAGCGCGGCTACAAGCAGCGCGCAGCCTTCATTTCAGCCGACTTCGATGTGATTCCCAAGGTGCTGACCATTACGGGTGGCGCGCGTTTCTATCACTACGACGAGTATGAGCACGGCTCCGAGTACTACAGCGAGAGCACGAGCAACCTCCCGGGGATCCCGGGCGCCGTGGTGGATAACCTGAACGGAACCTGCACGGCGGCAGGAGGGTGCGGATTCCCCATCAGCCTCGAAAAGAGCGAGAACGGACACCGGTACCGCGGCAATATCACCTGGAAGATCACTCCGGATATCATGACGTACTACACGTACTCGGAGGGTTTCCGTCCGGGTGGCTTCAATCGCACCCACTCACTCCCGGGCGAGGCGCCGATTCTGGCCGGCGTGGCGCCCTTCTCCAAGGGCGACCCTCAGTTCAACAAGCCCGCCGGATATGACTCCGACCAGCTGCAGAATCATGAGATCGGACTCAAATCCGCCTGGTTCGACCACCGGCTCATTGTGAACGTGTCCGCCTACACCATGAAGTGGAGCAATATTCAATTGCCCCTCTTCGATCCCGTCCACCTGGGCAACACGACCTTCGTCATCAACGGCCCGACCTATCGCGTGAAGGGTTTCGAGGTGCAGTTTGACGCGCGCATCACGGATGCCTTGTCGATCCAGGGCTCCAGCTCGGTCAACTCCCCGGAGCAGATCGACGCCCCCTGCCTGGCAAGCAACCGGGTATCCTCAACCAATCCAACCCCGCTGGGACAATGCATTACGGTCGTCAAGGGCGCGCCGTATACGAACCCGTACGGTGTTCTGGGCACGCGGCCGCCGTTCTCGCCGCCTTGGATGTTCAACGTCCGGGCGCGTTACGACTTCCCGTTGTTCAACGAATACAAGCCGTTCGCCTGGATCGGCGCCAGCCACACCGGCCCGCAGAGCAATGAGCCGGCAAGCTTCCCGGATGGCAACGATCCGGCGCAGGTCAATCCGACCACTACCCTGCTCAAGTACGAAATCCCGGGTTACACCACGTATGACGCGGCCGTAGGCGTCGTCCGGGACAACTGGACTGCCCAGATCACGGGACAGAACCTGTCCAATGAGTACGGGCCGACCAACATTTCGTCGGGCCAGTTCATCCGGTCGGAAATTCCGTTGCGCCCGCGGGTTATCATGGCGAATGTCACCTGGAAGTTCTGATGAGCTCAGAGCGCTGCTGCGTGAGCAGCGCTTTGGCGAGCTGCTGCAAGCCGCCCAGTCCGTGCTGGCAGAGCATCCCGAGCAGCGGGATGCTCTGCTCTTCGCCGCGATTGCCCAACGTTTCCTGAACAGAATCCCGGACGCCTTGCAGACGCTTGGCGTGTTGGAACGCCACCATCCGTCCTTCAGTCGGCTTTTTGAAGAACGTGGGCGTTGTTACGTCGCCCAGCGCCAGGCTCGACCTGCCATCGATGCCTTTGTGCGGGCCATCGAGCTGAATCACTCACTACCCGGCAGTTGGTCCATGCTCGAAGGGCTGTACCGCATGCAGGGCGAGGCGCAGAACGCCGCAGTGGCCGCAAGCAATGTAGCCGCCCTGCGCGCTCAGCCTGCTGACATCGTACTCGCCAACAGCCTGTTCGCCGACGGTGACCTCGAGCAGGCCGAGGCGCTGACCCGTGCCTACCTGATCCAACACGGGGACAACGTCGAGGCAATGCGCCTGCTCGCCCGGATTGGCATAGCTCACAAGATCTACCTCGACGCGCATGTTCTCCTCACCGCAGTCCTGGAACGAGCCCCTGAGTATCTCGCCGCCCGCCACGAATTTGCGTTCGTGCTGATCGAGCTGCAGCGCTTCGAGGAAGCCTCGCGAGAGGTTGAGAAGCTGCTCGCGGTTGAGCCTGAGAACCGGCAGTTGAAGATACTGGAAGCCGCTGCCACGGTGGGCTTGGGCGAGTTTGAGCGGGCATTGACTCTGTACCGAGCTTTGCTCGTTGGCGGCAGCGAGGATGCGGAGGCCTATCTTTCGATTGGCCATGCGCAGAAGACACTCGGACAGGCCGCATCCGCGATTGAGTCATATCATCGCGCCGCTGAGTTGCGACCCGATTTTGGGGATGCGTACTGGAGCCTCGCCAATCTCAAGACTTATCGATTTGGCGCTGATGAAATCGCCCGGATGGAGCGAGCGGTTTCCGGAGCCTCCCTGGTCGACCGATACCACCTGTGCTTTGCCATTGGCAAAGCCCTCGAGGATCAGGGCCAGTTTGCCGAGTCCTTCCACTATTACCAGCTCGGCAATGAGCTGAAGCGGCCAGAGTGCCGGTATCGCGCGGAGTTGATTGAGCGCAATACCCGGCAACAGATTGAAGTTTGTACGCCGGCTTTTTTTGCCAGCCGGCGCGGGTGGGGTTGTGCGGCACCGGATCCTGTTTTTATTGTTGGACTGCCGCGCTCGGGGTCGACGCTCCTGGAGCAGATCCTCGCATCGCATTCCCAGGTGGAGGGGACCCAGGAGCTGCCCAATATTCAGCAGATTGTCAGCCGGTTGCATGGGTTCGGGCCTGAGAACGAGAGTCCACGATACCCGGGCGTTTTAGCCGGGCTGGCGGCGGACGATTTCGCGCAGCTCGCGGAGGAGTACCTTCGGGGAGCGCGAGTCTATCGAAGCCGCGGCACGCCGTTCTTCATCGACAAGATGCCCAACAATTTCCGGCATGTGGGCTTGTTGCACCTGATGCTGCCGAACGCCCGCATCATCGATGCACGTCGTGAGCCGATGGCCTGCTGTTTCAGCAACTTCAAGCAGTTGTTTGCAGCCGGTCAGGAATTCACCTACAGCATTGACGACATCGCCCGGTACTACCGGACGTACATTGAGCTCATGAGGCACTGGGACGAGGTTCTTCCAGGCCGCGTATTACGCGTGTTTCACGAGGACGTCGTCGACGACCTCGAGGGCAATGTCCGGCGTCTCCTCGATTTCTGCGGGCTCGAGTTCGAGGAGCAGTGCATTGCGTTTCATCAGAACAAACGTTCTGTGCGCACCGCCAGTTCCGAACAGGTACGACAGGGCATCTATCGCGATGGGCTGGAGCAGTGGAAGAATTTTGAGCCCTGGCTGGGGCCCCTGAAGGAAGCTCTGGGTGACGCGCTGACCCGGTACCGGGAGTGAAGACCGGGCGCAATGATCCCTGCCCTTGCGGCAGTGGCCGAAAATTCAAACACTGCTGCGGATCGGTGGCTGTTGTACCGGATGTGGAGTCGCTGATCAGGCGGCTCAACACGGGACAGGCTGCTGAGGCTGAACGGATTGCTTCTGGGATGCTGGGCGCACGACCCGACGACGGCTACCTTTGGAAGATCCTCGGCGTGTCGCAGATGCGGCAGCAGAAAGAAGCACTGCCAGCTTTGCGGCGCGCGGCAGAATTGCTGCCTGGAGATGAAGAGTCCCGGTCGAATCTCGTCGATGAGTTGATCAACAGGGGCAACCGTCTCCGCGCCCGAGGCAGGCGGGCCGAAGCGCTTGCAGCGCTCCAGGAAGCAGTGACCCGGAGCCCCACACGGCCTGATGCCCACGTCAGTCTCGGACGCGCGCAGTTGGAATCGCGTCGGACGCAACAGGCCGCGGACAGCTTCCGGAACGCCATCAGCAGGCAACCAGACAACGTCGCCGCCCACCTCGGTCTGGCAGCCGTCCACCGCGTCCAGGGCCTGCCGAACGAGGCCTCGGTTAGCTGCAAACGAGCGCTTGCCCTCGCGCCACAAACTCCTGATGCATTGGTTCTACTCGGAGAGCTGCACGCCGACCAGGGGCAGTTTACGGAGGCGCACGAGCTGTTTGAACGAGTGCTGAGCTCTAATCCGGCGTTTGCGCCTGCTTACTGCAGCATCGCTTCCCATAAGCGCATGACTCGCTCGGATGAACGTTGGCTGCAAGGTGCGCAGTCCCTGTTGACCCGGCCTCTGTCCCTGTCAGACGAGGTGCAACTGCGCTACGCCATCGGAAAGTACCTCGACGATGTCAGTGACTATGATTCAGCGTTCAGCAACTACTTTCAGGCAAATGAGCTGAGCAAACGCTTTGAACGCGCCTACGACGAGGCCCACTTCACGGCATGGGTCGACCGAATTGTGGGAAGACATTTCGATTCGCCGCCGGACGCTTCGGACTCGGAACAGCCGGTGTTTATTATAGGCATGCCTCGTTCGGGCACCTCGCTGGCGGAGCAGATCCTGGCCTCGCACCCATCCGTGTCAGGGGCTGGAGAAGTTGCGTTCTGGGACAAGGCGTTTGATCGATCGTCGCATACGGGTGTTGCGGGTGAATATCTGCGGCGGCTACGCGAGCGAGCGGGCAGCGCCCCGAGGATCACCGACAAAATGCCGGCCAACTTCCTCTATGTCGGCCTGATCCACGCGGTTTTTCCGCGCGCAAGGATCATCCACATGCAGCGTCACCCCCTCGATACCGGCCTGTCGATCTATTTCCAGAACTTCTTCAATGTCAGCCCCTACGCCAACGACCTGAAGCATCTTGCGCACTATTATGGACAGTATCTGCGCATCATGGATCACTGGCGCACTCAATTTGCTGGCCGTTTCCAGCGGACCGTGCCGCTTCTGGAAGTTCCCTACGAAGGGTTGGTGACAGATCCGGAGCCGTGGACGCGGCGGATGCTCGATTTCATCGGACTACCGTGGGATCCGGGGTGCCTGCGGTTCCACGAAAGCTCGCGCGCGGTCATCACCGCCAGCCGGTGGCAGGTCAGGCAGACAATCAACGCGCGGTCGGTGGGTCGCTGGCGCAACTATGAGAAGCACCTGGCGCCCTTGATGTCTCACCTGAAGGAACTCGGGGCTCTAACGGAACCGGGCGCCCTGCCTGGCTAACTCCTTCTGCACGGCTTCGATATTGAGCCGATCAAACGGCTCGTCCCGCTGAATCGACACCGCGGCCGCGGTGCCGGCGCCCTGCCCGCTCACCGCGCAACACATCATGTTGCGAGCCGAGGCATGGGACACCCTGTCACCGCCGATGGAGCGACCCGCGACGAGCAGATTGCCAACACCCTTCGGCACCAGCGACCGGTACGGCACGTGCCAGTAACGGCCCGTCGTCGGGAGAATCAATATTCCGAAGCCATCAATGAATTCCGGGAAAATGCCGATGGCATCCTCAAACCGCGCCTGCTCGCGTACGTCAGTGCCCGTCAGGTTATATAACGCATCAATTTTGCGTGTATCACGGATACCGAGCGTCATGCCGAAGTTGCGCAACTTCGCGCCTTCGCAGCCGGGCATGAATCCTTTCAACGCCTCCACCGCATAGATGGCCTCACGCCGTCCACGCATCTCACCCACGGTCAGATCATCCGGATCCGTTCCATCAATCTCCGGGACATGAACCAGGTTCAGATACGTGAGATCACCCTGATCGGTCACCGTGCCCCAGGTGCCGGCGATGGTGTGCAGGTTGGAGGGAATGAGCCCCGCCGCCAAAGCCTGTTTGAACGGCTTGCGCAGGAAAGGGGAAAACAACTTGTCTTCTTTGCCGGTGGTCTCGTAATCCCACTCGCCGTTGCCCGACCAGTCGGCATAGGTCTGCGGATCCGCCTTGACCGCATCAATGAAACGTTGCTTGTTGACACCGCTCATCGAGAACATGACGGACACTGCCATCATCTCGTTCTTCGGCGACTTCCGATACGGCGCTCCGGCGCGCGCGGCAATATCAGCGTCACCAGTGGCATCTATAACGCGCTTGGCAAGAATGGCCTCTCTGCCAGCCTTGCTCTCGGTAATGACGCCGGTGATCACGCCGTTTTCGAGAATGGGTGACACGCCCATACGATGCAGCAGGGGCGTGATTCCAGCCTCCTGGACCAAGGTGTCGGCGACCCACTTGAACATTTCGGCATCGAGCGCCTGGCTGATGGATTGCGGCTCCGGCATGGAGGCGCCCATGGCCTTGGCCCGTTGTTCGAACTCGATACCAATGCCCTCGCAGTCCACGGTTTTCTCGTGGCGGTACCAGGCGAAGCCTTCCACGCCGACCTGCGTAATATTGCCGCCGAAGCAACCGTTACGATCCAGCAGCGCAGTTCGCGCACCGGCACGGGCCGCGGCCAGGGCTGCCGCAAGCCCCCCGGGACCACTACCGACTACCAGCACGTCCGTTTCGAGGATGACATCGACTGACCGCGCCGGCTCAATGATTTTCTTCATGCGCTGCAGACTAGCACGTTAAAGTTACAATCCAGGTCATGAGGTACGACCTGGCCGTGGTGGGCGCGGGGATTCTGGGGCTGTCATGCGCCCTTGCCGCCGCGCGACATGATTTGAATGTTGTCGTCATCGAACGTGCCACGCGTGCGTTGGGCGCTTCGGTACGGAACTTCGGCCTGGTCACCGTGACCGGCCAGGATCCCGAGCGTGTCTGGCCACTCGCGCATCGTTCACGGGATGTATGGCTCGAAGTCGCCGCGCAGGCCGGCATCCCAATATTGCAGCGAGGCGTTTGGATTCCGGCTCAACGCCCCGAATCCGCGGCAGTGCTCGAAGCCTTCATGCAGACAGCTACGGCCGACGGTTGCGAACTACTCACCGCAACTGCCGCACGCACGAGGTGCCCGGATCTCGAGACGCGGAACCTACAGGCGGTGTTATGGAGCCCACATGACTTGCGGGTTGAGTCGCGAGAGGCGATTCCCGCGTTGACTGCGTGGCTGGCACGTGAATACGGAGTCAGATTCCTATGGGAAACCGCGGTCCGCAAAGTTGACACACCGACACTTCACACGTCGCACGGCCCGGTGTCCGCCGAAGCGGTTGTTGTTTGCCCGGGGGATGATTTCGAAACCCTCTATCCCGAACGCATCAAAGCGGCCGGTATCCGCCGTTGCACTCTGCAGATGATGCGACTTTCTTCTCCCGGTTACGTGTTGCCGGGCACCGTGATGTCGGATCTCAGTCTGGTGCGATACGAGGGATTTGCCTTGCTGCCCGCGGCGGCGGCGTTGCGCGAGCGGCTGCAAGCCGAACGAGCCGAGTATTTCCAACACGGTATTCACCTGCTGATCGCGCAGAGCGCCGATGGGAGCCTCGTTGTGGGTGACAGCCACCACTACGGCCCGGCGCCTGTCATTTTCGCGGATGAGCGAGTTTCTTCGCTATTGCTGGAAGAGTATGAGGCAGTTACCGGCCAGCGCGCGCCGGGGATCCGGGAGCGCTGGACGGGAACCTATTCCGTTGCCGACGGCGGGCCCACTTTCATTGAGGCACCGACACGCCAGACCCGGCTCGTGATGGTCACGAGCGGCATCGGCGCCTCAACCGGTTTTGCGATCGGCGAACAGGTGATCGCAGAGTTGTTCGACTAGTGCCGAAAGTCATCGGGCGCCTGCCCACCCTGTGTCGGCGACACACCCACACATTCTGCTGATCTGTTGTCCGACGGCCATCAGTCGCGGGCGGCCCGGCATCTGCCGCCGTGCGGCGCCGCGGCTAATTTCTCTTGATTCTCAGTAACTTGCGAAGCTCGTAGCGAGTCGACGCACCGGCTGGCACGGCGCTCGCACTACAGCTATCGCGAGCAGATGCTCACAACTTTGAAACCAACTCAACAATCACCCATTTTCGGAGAATACACATGAAGATCGAAAACCTGACCAAGGACCTCGACACCGAGACCATGACGGAAGTGAAAGGCGGCGTCGCCCTGACGGCCCAGGTCGTCCCCACGAACGTGCAGAGCAACGAGCTCCTGCAGAGCTTCCACGTCGCATCGTACGGCCCGGTTGCGATCGGCAACGACGCCGATCAGTCCAACTACTCGAGCCAGGACACCGTGGCTCCGGTTGGCTCAGCGATCCTCGGCGGTGACTTCCTGCGCCGCCTCCCGTAATCAACAAACTCTTCAACCTTACACACAGCGGAGAACTCAAATGAAGATCGAAAACCTCAGCAAGGACCTCGACACCGAGGCCATGACGGAAGTTCGCGGCGGCGTGGCCCTGACCGGCCAGGTTGTTCCCACGAACGTGCAGAGCAACGCGCTCGAGCAGGCTTTCAACATCAAGGCCAACGGCCCTGTTGCGATCGCCAACGACGCGGACCAGTCGAACGATTCCGACCAGGAGAGCCTGGTGCCAGTGGGATCGCTGGTGGTTCCCTTCCTGCGCGGCATCATCTGATTGATGTCGGCTAGAGGTACGGTGGGGGCGCGTAAAGGCCCCCACCTGACCTCAACCGGTCTGCGAGTCAGGCCGGCGCGTGAGTGTCAAACTCAAATGTTTCATGTGAGACGGGCGAGTCACGGTGCCAAAATACTTTCCGGCGCGTGACAGTCAGCAACCACGTCTGAATTTCCAGCTGCTCGTCTGTGAAGGCGTCCGGGTCGAGCACAGCAATGCAACCGCCCTTTTTGGGGTCTCGTACTGATTCGTAACGGATTGCGCCCAGTGGAACCCCGCGCACAACAGAAGCGAACTGTTGGCAATGCGTATAGTCAGTCGGATGGATCCATAAAGCCGACAGGGAGACAAACGGGGACTTACGCAAGTCCACTCCACTTGTCGAAATATGGGATCGGAAGACTGTCTGCGGTTTCGTGTCGATTGATTCGAGTGCCGGACAGTCCATCAGAAATCGCCAGCGCCAGTAGCCGAGCTCCGCACAAGCCGTACGAATCTCGTCTGCACCATAGAAGACCCCTGGATCAATGGGGCTTCGAAATCGACTGCCGCGAGGCAGCGGCGGATAGCGGAATGGCGTCGACAGGAGGTAGTGCTTACCCTCCGCTTCGGGAGATAAGGCGGGCTTGGTGTTTTCGAGCAAGTGCTCGAGCAACGCCTGCTCCTCGAGCGTATCCACCAGCGCGATAGTAGACACACGGTGTTGTGCCTCCACCGCACGCCACAGGCCGCATCGCAGCCGCGCGGAGTTAGATCTGACCTCGGTAGGCGTCCAGGTAGTGGAGGACACGAACCAGACCCTCAGCGCTTTCGAGCAGCTCGGCGGGAGTATCACCGAGCGCCAGATTGCGACTATTCAACCAGGTATGCGCCTGATCACCGTGACCCAACAGAGCGTCGAGCGATCGGAATATTCGAACCAGCAATGCACCGAATTCCCATTCCTTGCGATTGGGTTGGAGCTTGTAGTCGCCAGCGACGAGGCGCGACGCCGTCGCCGTGCTAATGCCCAGGATTTCGGCCAGCTTCGCCTGCTTTATATCCAAAAGGCGCGCTGCTCGGATGACCGCCTTCGAAAGCGTGTCCGCTGCTTGCGTCGATTTGTTAACGATAGGAGCAGTCATAGCGTTATTTCTCTGGAAACTATACGCCATAATTATTTCTATAGCAATGAAGCTCTCTTCAACCATGAAAGCCAACCGTAAGGCAGATAGGGCGGCGGATGCCACGGACTATCGTCAACTCCTTACTTCATGGCCGGCCTATCGAGTGTCGAGATCCATGAAGACAACGCCATGCAGAGGCACGCGCGTTGTGAGCGCAATTGTACTTTTGGTTTCGCGGGATAGGCCGCGAATCGGCTCGGATGCGATCTGCGAGGCGCGGATCAGCTGTTGAATTTGAGGGGCTGTGGGATTCTGTGGCGAACCCATTGCTTGCCAGGCTGCAAATGCGTCGCCATGTTCATGGTCGACGCGCCAGATTCGAGCCTGCGGAGATCGCGTGGTGGCGAGGCCGCGGATGGTCATGTGCACATCGGCGTCCGGGCCGGGGATGTCATCGTCGTGGTATTGCCAAAGCAGAATGCGGAGGGAGCCCGTGTCAGAGCGTGTTGCCAGGACCCCGACGTCAGGCTTGCCTCTAACTCCGTGGGCGACGATATCGTCGAGCGGCACTTCGCCGCTGCTGCTTGCAGTGACTTGCTCGGTGCCCAAGTGTGAGAACAGACGAAAGACATTCAACACCGGGAGATCGACACCACGTGTGGCGAGCTGGCGGTAGCCGGCGAACCAAGGCTGGCCTACGAAGGTGAATGCCCAAGTCAGGGCGCCTTCCAATTTGACGTTGCGACGGCGTGCCAATTCCCAGAGACGAGCGTAACTGGCGGCTGTGTAGCTCGAATACATCGTGCCATTGCGGTAGGCGTTTTGCGGACCCGGACAGGCTGCGCAACCTTCGGGGTCGTTTTCGCCGATGACGATGGGCTTATTGGCTAGTTGAGGGACGGCGGCGATCTTGGCGAAAGCCTCATCCGCGGTTTTCAATTGGTTGGAAATCCCCATGCGGACATGGCCGTCGACTACCGTCGGCTGGCCTTTCGCGTGGAAGGACACGAAGTCCGTGGGCGTTCCAACTTGACCCGTGGCGTAGTTTTTCCCGGTTGTGACGTGCTTCAGGAAGCCGTCCATCAAGGCACCGCCAGATCCGGCTACGTCCGGGCCGCCCGTTCGTGCGGTGGGTAACGCGCGACGTACTGCGTCAATGGCGTAGTCGTGAAGGCGATAGAAGTCTTCGGGTGTGCCCAGCCAATAGAAATCCAGGTTGGGTTCGTTCCAGACCTCAAAGTACCAACGCTCCACCTCGGCCTGCCCATAACGCTCGACGCAGTGGCGGGTCCATTGATAGACCAACTCGGCCCATTTGGCGTAGTCGCGCGGAGGATATGACCAACCGGCGGTGATGCCCTTGTACTCGACGCCGGGCTTCCAGGGCTTGCGATAGGGGGTACCGGCCGGGGCATTGGTCATTGCCTCGGGCATGAAGCCGATCTCCAGATACGGGTGGATGCCGCGAGCAATGTAGGTATCAATGATCCGATCGACGATGTGGAAATCGTAGATCGGCTGGCCGTCCTTTTCGGTGTAGATGTTGGTGCTGCCCCACTTGAAGTCGGGCGTGCCATCGCCGGTGGTCATGAGGTTGTGGGCGCGGAAATAGACTTCGCCTGGGCGCAGGCTGCCGAGCTCCATCAGGAGTTTTGAGCCGTCGGGCTCGGTGGCGTAGTTAGGTTCGTCGGCACCGAAGAAGCGCCAGATGGGTGGCAGGTCGCCGACGCGCTTGCTGGCGTCGATGGTAACGGTGACCGGGAAGGTCGTTGCGCTGCGCGGCGGGGTTGGTGTCGGTGTTGCGGCCGGCGCCGATGGCGGCGTTGCAGCCGGCGCCGATGGCGGCGTTGCGGCCGGCGCCGGTGTCGGCGTTGCGGCCTGAGCGACGGCCGACAAAACGCTGGCGACAGCCAGGGCGAATGTTGCGTGACGCATGCGAGCGCCGGTGAGACGTGTAAATACGCGGGCCGTCCGTGGACGCATGCTGTTGCGCATTCGCGCTAGGAGCGGAGGTACGAGGCGCCGTTTACGTCGAGGATCGCGCCGGTGAGGCTTGCCGGGGCGTCGAGCGCACAGAAAGTGACCACCTCTGCTACCTCGTCCGGCGTTGCGACTCGGCCGAGTGGTTGGTCGGCGAGGACGGCGGGATCGTTGATCGACTTGGCGACTCGCTCCGTGGCTACCCAACCTGGTGCGACCACGTAGACGTAAACGCCCTTCGGGGCTAACGCTTTGGCCAGCGACTGACTCATTGCATTGAGACCGGCCTTGCTGGCCGCGTAGGCCGGGGCCGTTGGCTCACCTCTGTAGGCGCCGCGCGAAGAGATGTTCACGATTCGGCCGCCACCCTGCCCAGCCATCGCTCGAGCAGCAAAGTGGGACAAATGGGCCGGGCCCAGCAGGTTGGTCGAGATCGTGCGCTGCCAGGCGGCGGTCCATTCATCGAATTCGGTGGTCAGGGGCGCGTGGTTGGGGAAGATGCCCGCGTTGTTGACGACGGCGTCGAGGCGCCGGCCCGCCGAGGACTCTTCCCAGAGACGTCCAATCGACTTGGGATCGGTCAGGTCGGCCTGCACGATTGAATGTCCCTCGCCTTTCAGCGACCGGCGCGTCGCTTCCGCGGCATCGCGCCCCTTCGAATAATGCAGAACGACAGTGATGCCGCGTGCGGCCAAAGCTTTGGAAATGGCCGCGCCAATTCCACCCGATGCGCCAGTGACGAGTATTTTTGCCATGCGGGCAAGAGTAGCAAACGCGTGAATCGAGAACTCGGTTCAGGCAGGATCGCCGCCCGGCCAGTCAGAATCGCCAGCGATTCCGTTTGACGCCACAGCTGACCGAAACCTTTTCGAGACACTCGTCATGACGACCTGGATTGTTTGGGCCGTACTGCTACTCACGCATGGCGCGCTTTCGCGGTGGGCGAAAGGCTCGCGTTTCTACGCGCCGGCCTCGATCATCGCCGATGGCATTCTCATCGCAATCGCCTTGATTACGATGGATCAGCTGCAGGACCTGCGGGTGCTCGAGGTGCTGCGGATCGGTGTGTTCTTCATTGCATTCGGCACTGCGGGACGGCAGTTGATGAACAGCGTGCTGACGAAGTTCCCAGCGGGCGCGCGTCCGACGGCGGGGTGAGCGGCCTGAGGGGTCGGCCCCAGCTGTAGACTCAGGGTAACGGCATCCGGAGCCAATCGGGATCCGGCAGCTCCGCAAAAGCCTCTCGCAACGCTTCACTCCAGCGACTGCGGATGCCGCGGAAATATTCGTTGTTCGCGTCGATGCTCATGTGGCGCGCGATTTCGAACCGATCGCGCTTGATCATCACCAGATCGAGCGGCAATCCCACCGATAAGTTGGACTGAATCGTTGAGTCCATGGACACGAGAGCGCACTTGGCGGCCTCGCTCAGGCTGCTACTGCGCCTCAACACCCGATCGATGATGGGCTTGCCATACTTGGACTCGCCCACCTGGAAGTAGGTAGTCTCCGCAGTCGCCTCAATGAAATTTCCCGCCGCGTAGATGCTGAACAGTCGAGGCACTTCGCCGCGAATCTGGCCGCCGAGAATGAGGCTGGCGTTGAACTCGAGCCCGAACTCCTTCAACTGGTTCGCGTCGCGCTTATGCACGTGACGGATGGCGTCCCCAACACATTCAGCAGCTTCGAACAGCGTCGGCACAGACATCAGATGGGGTCGGCCGTCCGCCGCCAGCTCCATTTCCTCGCGCAGAAGGCTGATGACCGCCTGAGTAATGGCCAGGTTGCCGGCCGTTTGGATCACCACGACGCGATCGCCCGGGCGCTGGAACACCGTCGTCTTGCGGAACGTGCTGATGTGGTCCACTCCGGCACTCGTTCGTGAGTCCGAAAGGAAGACCAGCCCCGTGTCGAGCAGCATCCCCACGCAATAGGTCATCGTCGCAAGCCCCCAGCACATCCCAACGGCGGCCGTCAGTGTAGCTAGAATCCATTACGGAGATGGGCGGGGGACGCGGCAGAAGCAGTGCGAATAGCCAAGTGGACAGCAATTATTCTCGGCGGGGTCGTGCTGCTGCTCGTTGCGACGGCGTTTGTGCTCACGTCCGTGGTGGATCCGAATCGATATCGGGGCAAAATTGAAGGGATCGTCGCCGATCTGGCCGGCAGGCCGTTTGTGATTCAAGGGGATCTCGCGATCACCTGGTACCCGTGGTTGGGGATCCGGACGGGCGCGGCGCATCTGGACAACGCTCCCGGTGTTGGGGGGCCGCCCATCGTTGAATGGCAGTCGATCAATGTGGCAGCCAAGGTTTGGCCGCTGCTGCATGGCGAGATCGTGGCTGATCGGATCCGGCTGCAGAGCCCGTCGATTCACCTGCGGCGGGATAAGCAGGGGCATGGGAATTGGGAGGGGCTCGGCGGTAGCCAGGTTGGTGGCAACAGCGCCGGCCCAACGGCCGCGGGTGCCGATGGATCAGCTACGGGGGCGGCTGGCGCGGCGCCTGGCGGGGGCGTCAGGGGCGCGGGCTCGACCGGCGGGCCGACGGGACGTAAAGGCTCCGGCCGGCAGGTGCAAATCGCAGGCGTTGAGATCCGCGATGGCACCGTCGACTACATTGACGAGGCGACCGGCATGCAAGCCACATTGTCCAACCTGGAGTTGGACGTCGGCGAGTGGCGCGCGGGGAAGTCGCTGCCGGTGCATACGAAATTTCTGGCTCATACTCAGTCGCTGCCGCCCGATGGCGTTTGGGTTCAGCTCGACGCGCCTGAGCTGGCAGTTCGACCGAGCCCGCTCGCCGTCACAGCGCCGAAGCTGACCGTGAAAGTCGCCAATGCGCAGGCGGACGGTGACCTCAGCTATGAGCAAACTGCCGATGCAGACGCCAACGCGCACGGCTCAGCCGATGCGCGGGCCGAGGCACATGTCGAGGCGCACGGCTCAGCTGGTGCGCAAGTCGCGGCACGTGGCCCAGGCGATGCGCATGTCGCGGCACATGGCCCAGGCGATGCGCATGTCGCGGCACATGGCCCAGGCGATGCGCATGCCGCGGCACATGGCCCAGACGATGCGCATGTCGCGGCACATGGCCCAGACGATGCGCATGTCGCGGCACATGGCCCAGACGATGCGTATGTCGCGGCACACGACTCAACCGGCACGCATGTGAAGGCGCATGGCTCAGTTGTTTTGCGCACGCCGTCGCTGCGAGAGCTGGCGAACCGCCTGGCGCTGAACCAAAGCCTTCCCCATGACCCCACGACGCTGGGCCCCCTGGAGCTGGCGACAACCTGGAATTACGACAATGGCTCCATCGCGGCGAAGCCGCTGGCGCTCAAACTCGATGGGGTGAGCTTCAGCGGGTGGTTGCAACGGTCCGCGCCTCCGAAACCGATGTGGGGTTTCGAGCTGCACGGCGATCGCATCGATCTCAGTCGGTATGTCAGCGTGGATAGTCAGAACAAAAAGCCATTCGAGTTGCCGGTTGAGGCCTTGCGTGCGATCCAGGCCAATGGAAGCCTGATATTTGATCAGGTTGTATTGGCTGACACGCACATGGCCGATGTGCGTCTGAAACTGCAAACACCGGAACAACATCCATGAACCGGCACCCGGAGCTTCCGGCCGCATTGCTGGCATGGCACGCCGAACGGGGCCGTCACGACCTCCCCTGGCAACTCGACAAGACGCCGTACCGGGTATGGGTGTCTGAAATCATGTTGCAGCAGACTCAGGTCTCGACGGTCATCCCGTACTACCAACGTTTCATGGCCCGGTTCCCGACAGTGACCGCTTTGGCCGATGCGCCCATTGATGATGTGTTGCATCTGTGGACGGGCTTGGGTTACTACGCACGAGCGCGGAACTTGCATCGCGCGGCCGGAATCATCCGTGACCAGTTCAACGGCGAATTCCCGAAGACCTTTGACGAAGTGGCCAGCCTGCCGGGGATTGGACGCTCGACTGCGGGGGCGATACTCGCGCTGAGCCGCGGCGAACGGTTTCCCATACTGGATGGGAACGTCAAGCGTGTGTTGGCACGTTATTTTGGCGTTGAAGGCAGCACGGCTGAAAAGCCCGTCGTAGACCGATTGTGGCAGCTGTCAGATGCCTGTACTCCGGACAGGGGCGTGGAGATATACACGCAGGCCATCATGGATATGGGGGCGACTGTCTGCACGAGACACAAGCCTTTGTGCGCGTATTGTCCACTGGCGGACAAATGCTATGCCAGGTCAACAGGCCGGCAAAACGAGTTGCCAACGCCACGCAGCGCGAAGGGAAAAGCGCGACGCTCGCGCGAAGTTTTCATGCTGGTAGCAATGCGCGAAGATGGTAGTGTGTTGCTGGAGCGGCGCCCGGAGTCGGGCATCTGGGGCGGCTTGTGGTGCCTGCCGGAATTTGACACTGCCACAGCAGCAAGCGTCTGGTGCGGTCAGTCATTGGAGGCGGCGGAGAATCAACCGAAGCCCCTGTCGATCGTCGAACACGCTTTTACGCATTTCGATCTCGTCATAACACCGTTGTTGACCTCCTGCGCAGGGCACTACGGTGTCATGGATACACCCCCGACCCTCTGGTATAACGCCCGCGAGCCGGCGCGGATCGGGTTGCCGGCGCCGATCAAGACCCTGCTCGAGACACTCTCGAGCCCCACCCTGTTCGATTCGAGTAATCACCATGTCCCGTAATGTTCAATGTGTCGTTCTGAAGACAGAAGCACCCGGCCTCGACCGTTTGCCGTATCCCGGCGAGCTGGGCAAACGCATATTCGAGAATGTCTCGAAGGAGGGATGGGCGCGCTGGCTGAAGCATCAGACAATGTTAATTAACGAGTATCGCCTCACGCCCATTGAGCCGAAGGCGCGAAAGTTTCTTGAAAGTGAGATGGAGAAGTTCTTCTTCGGCGCGGGCTCCAAGGCCCCGGACGGATTCCAACCGCCGAAACAGTAACACTCCGTGCGTGTCATCCTTTTTCACGCAGGAGCGTTGCTGGAGGACGCACCTGAGGTACGAGGAACACGCATGGAAATGTCAGTGCGGACCGGAAGCGAGACGGCTGAGGAGGCCGACTTATCCCTGGTGCGGCAGCAAGAACCGCTGCGAACCTGGGCGGGCCACGGCACGGGAGCCATCTGCAACGCCTGCGGCGCGCCTGTTCAGGCGCACGAAATCGAGTATGAAGTTGAAATGCCAGCGGGCAGCGAAGCGCCGACGCTGAATTTCCACCTGATGTGTTACAGAAATTGGACGGGACGTAACGGACGCTGAACGTTTGCGGACAATGGCCGTCGCAGAAAGTTGGATAGCTGAGGCGGCGGATGGCGCCTGGATTGACCGCAGAGTTTCGTCGACGGGCCGGATCTCGTTCAGCTCAGGCCGGCCCGGGACGTTGGTGACTAGAGGCGGATCATGCCGCGCTTGTGGGCAACTGCCACCGCTTCAGTGCGGCTGATGGCATCGAGCTTGGTCAGGATGGCCTTGACGTGAGTCTTGGCCGTCCCTTCGGTAATGGCGAGCCGGCGGGCAATGTCTTTGTTGCTGCGACCTTGGGCAACCAACTGCAACACATCGAGCTCGCGTTGAGTCAGGCTGGGCTTTGCCATGCGCTGCAGCGCTTTCGCGGCGACTGACGAAGAGGTGTAGGGACGATCTTCACTGACGGCGCGAATGGCGGACAGGATCTCCTGGCGAGGAGCATCCTTGAGCAGGTAGCCTTTGGCGCCCTGGCTCAAACACTGGAAAATATCTTCGTCGCCGTCGTAGGTGGTCATGATGAGAATGCAGGCCTTGGGGTTGCCTTCCAACACTCTCTGCACCACGGCTACGCCATCGCGCTTGGGCATGCGCAGATCGAGGACCATTACGTCGGGGCGGTGTTGCTCATACAGAGTGATGGCTTCGTCGCCGTCACTTGCTTCAGCAACTACTTCCATATCGGGCTGCTGGTTGACCATTGTCGCCAGGCCGTCACGTACCACCGGATGATCGTCTGCGAGGATCACCCGAATTTTCCGCTTCAATACCGCAACCATCACACTCTCCGCTTCGGTACCCGCACGCTCACTCGCGTGCCCGCACCGGGTTTACTTTCGATGTGCCACTCGCCTCCAATGGCTCCCGCACGCTGTTGCATGCTCGTGAGACCAAATCCTTCTCCAGCCAACTCGGCGTGCTGTTCCATACCCACGCCATCATCCGAAACAGCCAACAACCAATGGGCTGGCTCGTCAGTCATCGTGATGCGCACGTTCGAGGGGCGCGCATGCCGCATGGCATTGCTGAGCGCTTCCTGGGCAATGCGCAGCAACTCGTGTTCGTGCTCGGGCTTCAGGCCCGTCAACGTAAAGTCGCCGCCTTCAAACGAACACTTGACGCGACCCGGGACAGTTGAGCGATCGCAGAGCTGTCGCAAAGCGATTTCCAACCCGGCACGGCGCGTCTGATCCAGGCGCAAAGCCATCACGGAACGGCGCGCCTCCGACAATCCGTCACGCGCGAGATCACGAATGCGGGTCAGTACGCCCGCCAACTCGGAGTTCTTGCGCTTGCACGGCTGGAATTCTTCCGCGGCACCGAGCTGCATCAGAATTCCGGTGAAAGCCTGTGCCAGGCCGTCGTGGATTTCCTGGCCGATACGGGTGCGCTCGACGAGAACCGCGGCTTCCTTGGCAGAGTAAGCCAGGCGGGTCAGCTGCACTGCCAGCGTTGCCTGCTGGGCCAACGCAACCAACAGCTCGCTGTGCTGAACTTCCGGCGCTTCGCGACGGAAAGACAGGATGAAGAATCCAACGTTGCGAGCACCAAACACCAGCGGGTAAATCAACACGCTGGAATACCCTTCCCGGCGATGGAACGCCAACGCGCCGGGCCAGATCTCCCAGTTGCCGCGCTCAATGTTCATGTAGCGAGGCTCGGGGCTGCGGCCAAACACTTCAGTGAACGGCGAACCGGCGAAAGGCACGCTCGTTGCAAAAGGAGCATCGGCAAGCTGGCCATCACGAACGTGGGCCAACACGCGCCACTCCTGCAAGGAGTCCTTGGAGACGATGACGGAGCCGGAGGCGGCGTCAAACTGCCTCGTGGTCTCGAGCAGCATGTGACCCATGAAGCTGTGGAGGTCAGGCTCACTGGCCAGACGCTCCAGGTTGCCGCGGATAACGGCGTTCGCCTTTGCGAGCTCGGTGACCTTTTCTTCAGCGGCACGCTCGCGGGCACGGCGAACATCATCAACCAGGCGCTCGCGATGCAGAGCGGCACCGATGACACCCGCGGCTGTTTCCAGAGCCGACAGCTCCGCGGAATCAATCGCGCGACGCTGTTTGGTGTTGTCAAACCCAACAATACCGGTGAACTCGCCACCGACGAAGATGGGCACGATGGCCTTGGTCTTGGTGCCAATGCCCTCGAAGCCGATCGTCTCGAAGTCGGAGGTATCGCTCTTGCTCAGACAAACACTACGACCGGCACGCAGCTCCGCGCACACGGCCGAGAAATTGCGCTCGTCGCAGGTTGTGGTGGCGGGATCTTCGAGATTAGGAACCACACCCTCAGCAACCCATTCGCTGGCAACAACCAACAGGGGCTCGCCGCCGGGGCCGGCCTGGGAGAGCATCAGGTTGACGCGATCAACACCGGCGGATTCGCCGATCAGGCGCAGAACGTTGGGGACAACAGCCCGCACATCCGGGGCTTCGAGCAGCAGCCGACTGGCTTTGGCGGAGGCCGCCAGCAGGCTCTCGCGGCGCTGCAGCGACTCGTTGATCTGGGTGAATTCCTTTTCACACTCACTGACTGCCGTCTTGGCGAAATTCTCTTCTAAAACAGGCAGTTCTACGACATTTGCATTCATTCGGCGCGCCTCCGCCGGGGGCGCCATGCGCCACCGGAACCCTCAATGTGGGGGTTCCAGTGGCACTGAGCAAGCTCGAGCATGGCAGCCGTCCCGATAGATCTAATTGGATGCCTGAGTGTAGCGCGGGAATGCCGCGCCCTCCCAACCCCCGCCCAGCGCTTTGTACACAGCGATGAGGCTGGTGGCGGTGGCGGTCCGCGTTTGGGCCAATTGATCCTCGGCAACGAGCTGAGTCCGTTCCGCATCAAGGACTTCCAGGAAGTCGACGATGCCCCCTTCGTATCGTACCCGGGCCAGTTGGGCGGCCGCCGCGCTCGCTTGGGCGGCATCCGTGGCATGGACGAGCTGATCCCGCGCCCGGGCATGGGTTACCAGGGCGTTCTCGGTTTCTTCCAGGGCGCCCAGAACCGTCTTTTCATATTGCGCCAGGGCTGTGCTGTTGCGGGCCTTGGTAGCGGCTACCCGGGCATGCACCCGGCCGAGGTCGAAGGCTGCCCAGGAAATACCGGGACCGATCGAGTAAGCCTTGCTGGGGCCGGCACCCAGACCATTGAGCGTCTGGGCGTCGTAGCCGAAGGAGCCCGTGAAGGTCACCTTGGGGAAGTAGTCGCCGACAGCCACGCCGATATCGGCACTGGATGCAGCGAGGCTACGCTCAGCTACGCGAATATCCGGGCGGCGACGGAGCATGGCTCCCGGATCGCCAACGGCGAGGGTCTTCGGCAGCTCCGGCAGGTCCTTCACCGGACTCAGCAGACTCTGCAGGGCGTTAGGATCACGACCGGTCAATACACCGAGGCGGTGAATCGAGCGCTGGACTGAAGCTTCCAACGGATCGATGGTGGCCAGGGATGTGCTCAATTGCGACTGGGCGCGCGAAGTGTCGAACTCCGTGCCGCGGCCGTTTTTCAAACGCGCATCCACGACGCCGAATGTCGACTTTTGATTCTCGACGTTCTTGCGAGCTACAGCCAGCTCGTACTGCGTGCCTCTCAGCTCGAAGTACGTACGGGCAACTTCTGCAATCACCGATACCTGCGCATCGTGAAGGCTCGCTTCGGCGCCCTGGAGTTGATCCTTCGCGGACTCGTTTTCACGCCGGATGCGGCCAAACAGATCGAGCTCCCAGGTGGCATCAAACCCGACGTCGTAGTACGAAGACGTGATCGGAGCGAAGCCTGTCTGAACCTGGGGAGCCAGTTGGTTGATGTGGCCGCCAGCCGCGGTCACAGTGGGACCCAGGTCATACAATGACTGATGGCGTGCGGCACGGGCCTCGGCCAACCGACCTACGGCAATCCGCAGGTCGTGGTTGGCGTTTAGGGCATCGTCGACCAACTTGTTGAGAGTCTCGTCGTTGAACTGCTTCCAGAATTGAACCTGGGCCTGCTCCGACGTGTAGACCGCCGGCTCAGCGGCCCCGTAGGTCGGCGCCACCTGGGTTTTGGGCTGGTGGTAGTTGGGACCTACCGCACAGGCAGCCAGGGTTGCCGCCACAAAGAGAGCAACGCCCAAGCGTGCTCCGATACGAAGGCCGCCACCGCGGTTGGCGGCGGCCCCCTGAATGGACATATGGGCCTTCGGTTTAGAGCTATTCATCAATGCGTCTCCGCAGAGGCAATGCGAGCCGGCGGCGTATCACTATCGCCAGCAGCGGCCTGGCGCTTCGCCATCCGCCGGATCAACACGTAGAACACCGGAGTCAGGAGCAATCCGAACATGGTGACGCCCAGCATTCCGCCGAACACCACAACACCCAGAGTGTGTCGAACCTCGGCGCCGGCGCCGCTCGCCAACACCAGCGGTATGACACCGGCGATGAACGCGATGGATGTCATCAGGATCGGGCGCAAGCGAAGGCGAGCGGCCTCCAGCACTGCCGATACTGTATCCATCATGCGCTCCTCTTCCAGGTGCTTCGCAAACTCCACGATCAAGATTGCGTTTTTACACGCCAACCCGACCAGGACGATGAGTCCGACCTGAGTGAAGACGTTGTTGTCTCCGTGAGTCAGAAACACACCGGTGATGGCAGCCAACAGACACATTGGAACGATGAGAATGATGGCCAGCGGCAGCGTGAGGCTTTCGTACTGGGCAGCCAGTACGAGGTACACGAAGATCACGCACAACGGGAACACCAGGAAGGCTGCGCCCCCGGCCAATGTCTGTTGGTAAGCGAGGTCTGTCCACTCGTAGCTCATGCCGTGAGGCAGCGTCTTCTCGAGAATCTTAACCATCGCCGCCTGTGCCTGGCCGGAGCTGTAGCCCGGAGCAGGCCCTGCGTTGATGTCAGAGGCACGATAGGCGTTGTAGCGCTGCACGGTGTCAGGACCGAAGGCTTCCTTGACGCTGAGCAGTGATCCCAGCGGAACCATGTCACCCGTTGCGTTGCGAGTCTTCAGCGGCAAAATGTCCTCGACGTGCGACCGGAATGGCGCGTCCGCCTGGGCCAACACCTGGTACGTGCGACCAAACTTGTTGAAGTCGTTGACGTACACAGAGCCGAGGTAGACGTTCAATGTGTCAAACACATCGGACATCTTCACGTTCTGGCGCTTCACCTTCGTGCGATCGAGGTCCACATCGAGCTGGGGCACGTTGATCTGGTAGGTGCTGAAGCCGCCGAACAGGGAAGGATCCTGGTACGAAGCCTTGATTGCCGCCTGTGTGGCGTTGAACAGGGCCTCCTCACCCAGATCCGCACGGTCCTCAATCTGCAGCTTGAAGCCACCCAAGGTACCCAGACCGATGATCGGCGGTGGCGGAACCACAATCACGAATGCGTCCTGGATGCTGCCCATCTTCTGGGTCAGCGAATTGGCGATCTCGTTCGCGGTGAGTCCCTTGCCCTTGCGCTTCTCGAAGTCATCGAGGCCGAAGAACACGATGCCCGCGCTCGAGCTCGGAGTGAAGCCATTGACCGACATGCCGCTGAACTGCACGGCATGTTCGACACCCGGCTGCTTCATGCCGATCTCACCGATCTTGCGGATCACCTCGTCCGTGCGGTCGATGGTGGCCGCCGGAGGCAACTGCGCAATCGCAATGACGTACTTCTTGTCCTGCCCGGGGACGAAGCCACCCGGGACCATGTTGAAGCCGACGTACGTCAGGGCAATCAGGCCGGCGTAGACCACCAGCGCGATTCCGGTCCGACGGACAATTGTGGTCGTCGACCTGGAGTACGCATTGCTGGCACGCTCGAAGCCGCGATTGAAGCGCTTGAAGAAGGGACCGAACACTTTGTCCATCCCGCGCGTCAGCCAGTCCTTCTTGGCGCCATGCGGCTTCAAGAGGAGCGCGGCGAGAGCGGGTGACAAGGTCAGCGAGTTGAACGCCGAGATGACCGTCGAGATCGCGATCGTCAGAGCAAACTGACGATAGAACTCACCCGTCAGCCCAGGAACGAACGCCACCGGAACGAACACGGCACACAGCACGAGTGTGATTGCGATGATCGGTCGGCTCACCTCGCCCATGGCGGACTTGGTGGCTTCGAGCGGCGACTGCCCGCTTTCGATGTGACGCTCAACGTTCTCAACGACCACGATCGCGTCGTCGACGACGATACCGATCGCCAACACGAGTCCGAACAAGGACAGGACGTTGATTGAGAAGCCGAACCCGAGCAGCACGGCCATCGTGCCGATGATCGAGACTGGAACGGCGATCAACGGGATGATGGAAGCGCGCCAGGTCTGCAGGAACAGGATCACGACGAGCACGACCAGCGCGACAGCTTCGAGCAGGGTGTGAATTACCGCCTCGATGGACTGGCGCACGAAAACCGTCGGGTCATACACAATCGTGTAGTCAACACCCGCCGGGAAGTCCTTCTTCAGCTCCTCCATCTTGGCGCGCACATCGTTGGAGAGCTGCAGCGCGTTGGAGTTGGGGGCCTGGAAGATCGGAATCGCGACCGCGTCCTTGTTGTCCAGCAGACTGCGAATGGAGTACGTCTGAGCACCCATCTCGACGCGGCCGACATCGCCCACGCGGACGATCTCACCTTCAGCGCCGGTCTTGATGATGATGTCG
>Ga0207703_10000921_pt1 | contig 28655 bp, 21 predicted proteins | sample KBSSwiS12_FD_184304 | JGI IMG/M metagenome (GOLD analysis project Ga0207703, IMG submission 184304) | Switchgrass rhizosphere microbial communities from Kellogg Biological Station, Michigan, USA - KBS Switchgrass S1-2 (SPAdes) (version 2) | ecosystem: Host-associated > Plants > Roots >...
CAAGGGAATCGGTGAGTTGGGTGCGACCGGCATCGCCGCGGCGATCGCGAATGCCGTCTATGACGCTATTGGGATACGGGTGCGTGAAGTACCGATCCTGCCGCAACACATTCTTCAGGGTGTGCGAGGTCGTTGAACAGAGAAGGCCGGGCGGGCCTTCTGAAGAATCGGGCAACGGTTGTGCGCGACGTCCTCGAACTCGTCCGGTCGCGGGTGCGGTTCGCGACATCAACTCCCGGAATGACCGCATCGCCGGATCGGCCGCCGTCCGCTCATGCCAAACCAACTTGATCTCAGTCGCAATTCTCGGCACCGGCGCCGCTGCTCGGTATGTCGGAACCGCAGCCTAAAGTCGCGCAACGAAACTCAACTCCCGCGTTGTACTCGTAACCGAATGCATGTTAGCGTGATGCGTCACGAGGACAACGAATGAGGCGCGCGCCTCATGCAATACGGGAAAAGGGAGTTTATGAACGACACCTCGGTTTGCCTTCGCGCGCCGGTTGATCATGAACCCGCCTGCAGAAGCCTACAATCTCGTCCCACGTCGCGTTGGCGGCTCCGGCCGGGACGCCTCCTCTTGTGTCTTTGCATGAGCCTTCCAGCCATCGCAGCGCAGAAGCGCACCGAGGGCCTGACGGTGAGCACGCCGCCGCCGCATCGCTACGACTTCAAGATGGAAAAGGGAAAAGGCATACCCGTATGCGAGGCCTATCTGAAGCGCCTGCGTAGTACGGACTTTCGCACCTTGCCGCACTGTGACCGGCCAGAGAACAACAGCATCGCGGGTTTCAGTCTGTTGAAGCGCGTGCCCTTGACCAGGGCAGAGACGTTGAAGCTCTACCCGCCCATCGAGGGTTGGTTGTTTCTGGGCGATCCCGGTTTGGGCAAACGGCCTGGCGACACCGGCGCTCAATGGGCAGCCGACACCCAGGCGGACGCTGTTGCGAACAAGTATCACATCAACCCGCCGCCGCTGCCGTACTACTACAGGTTCGACCCGCGAATCGACATTGATAATGACGGCACGCCCGATGACGTGATCGTATGGAAGCAGACCGGCTTGCGGTGTGGTGACGTATATCGGGACTCAACACCCACCGTGGCGGCCACGTACCTCGCGGTTTTGAACGATCGCGGGGAGGTCGACTATGCACGCACGCGCGATCTGCTCGAGTGGCCGAACCCGCAGTTGGCGGTGAAACCGGCCCCGACCGATCCGGTGCGGTTCATGGCACACACCTTCGGCATCTTCGAATTCAACGGCACCTACTACATCGACGGGTTCTTTCCGAGCAGGGGCGACACGGACCTGCTAGGCGTATTTGAGCGTAAGGCCGGGCAGACGACCGAGCTGTGCGAAATTCGCTGGTACGACCGATCTCCGCGTTAACGAGAACGAAAAACATCAAAGCCCTGTGAGCCGCGCCTTTGCTGTGCGATTTCCGCTCTGTCCACGAAAAATCGACTACAGACTGACGTCTCAATCAAACACTGCGCCCGCAGTCGTCATGTTCCTTTAACAAATGGTATTCATTCTCCGCGTCGCCCGCGCGCGGGCACCTGAAAGGCAGCCGATCAGGAGAGGGGGTAGTCGAAACAGCAAGCAGGGTGGGAAGTATTTCCGTGCATTTAACGAAGCGTGTATTGCGAGCGTCAATTTTTGTATCGTCGGCGATGCTGTCTGGAGTTCCAGTCCTGGCGGCGGAAGAAGCGGCACCGGATGCGGATATGCAGGAGGTCACCGTCACCGGGAGCTACTCCGGCAGCTTGAAGAAGGCCGAGGAAGTCAAGCGCAAAGCGGATCAGATCGTCGACGCCATCTCCGCCGAAGATGTCGGCAAATTTCCCTCACGCAATATCGGTGAAGCCCTGCAGCGAATTCCAGGTGTCACGTTGGATCGCACGGCGGATGGATCGAGCACAACGCGTGGCGAAGCATTGCATATCAACATCCGCGGTCTGCCTCCTCAATTTCAGGTCGTCCAATTGAACGGCCGCAACATTGCCGTCAACGAGGCCGTCGAGAACGGCGGCAAAGACGGTCGCCAGTTCCGCTTCGACGTGCTCCCCTCTGATGTCATCTCTCTTGCTGAAGTCGTCAAGTCACCCACTGCCGAGATGGAGGAGGGTGGGATCGCCGGCAATGTCGATTTGAGAACCTATCGACCGCTCGACGTAGGCAAGCGAGTCACGTTTTCGCCGAAGGCCAGCTACAGCGAGCTGACCGACAAGGTCGATGGCAGCTATTCGGGCATGGGCAGCTGGGCCAATGATGACAACACCTTCGGTGCGCTGCTCTCTGGCGGCTACACCACGCGCCGGGCGCGGCAGGACCGCGTCTATGAACAGGATGCGTGGCTGTCGGGTCGTGACAAGAACCTCTTCCCCAATGGCGATGTGTTCGAGCCGGTGCGGGCCCGTCCGACGATTGAGACCGAGGACCGTAAGCGCTACACGTTGAGCGGTACCCTGCAATTTCGGCCCAACTCGGAGTTCGAGACGAATTTCGACGCACTCTGGACCCGCCTGAACGATGACTACAAGGAGTATGGTGTCGATATATTCCTGCAGGGCGGCAAGCTTCGTCCGGGTTCCTACGTCGTTGATGCAGACCATACCGCAATTTCCGGCATCATGGATGGCGTGCAGCTGCAGCTCTCGGATGAAACGTCACGGCAGCGCCATAAGCTGTGGAGTGTTGGAGTCAATCAGGCCTGGACGCCCGGGGAGTGGAAGGTCGTTGCCGATGTGAACTACTCGCGCGCCGACAGCGACACGATCCAGCCGATCCAGCGCGCCCGCTTCATCTACAACAACGCCAGCGTGGCCTACGACTTCTCACGCGGTTACAAGAACCCGCCGATTCTGACACCCAACGTCGGCCTGACCGATCCTGCAATCTGGACGAGTACGATCGGCAGCGTGCAGGCGAGGCCGGAAGATGTTTACGATACGGATCTGGAAACGAAGCTGGACATCAGCCGCAAGCTGGATGGACCGATCACCCGGGTGGCCGCGGGCTTTTCCCGCCAGCGGCGCGAGCACAACTATTTCCGGATCGATCGCAACTCGCCGACCTTCACCAACGTGTCTCCAGCCCAGGCAGGGCCGGGGTCGGTACTGCCTCTGCCGTACAATGATTTCCTCAGCGGCTTCGCGGGCGGTTATCCGACCCACTGGCTCGATCCGAACAACGCCTATCTGTTCTCAAAATATTTCGACCCCAATCTGCTGAATACGCCATCGACCGCGCTCGATCTGGGTAACCAGTCCCATCTCGATGAAGGCATCAACGCGGCCTATGGCATGGTCAGCTTCGCCGGTACTCTTGGAGCCGTGCCGTTTTCCGGCAATTTGGGTGTACGCGTCGCCAGGACGAAGCAAACCTCGAGTGGTTATGCGGTCGCGAATGGCGTCGCCACGGCGGTTGCCTACGAGAAGGACTATACGGATGTCCTCCCCAGTCTGAATATTGCTGCCAACTTGCGCGACGATCTCATCGCACGCTTCGGCGCGTCGAAGGCTATAACACGTCCTAACCTCGCCGATATCGCTCCGGGCCTGAGCCTTGCGACGGATATCAACAATGCAGGCGGCGGCAATCCGGCCCTCGACCCATTTCGCTCGAAGAACCTCGACCTGTCGTTGGAATGGTATTTCAACGAGTTCGGCAGTCTGACCGGAGCTGGATTCTGGAAGGACTTCGACAGCTACGAGACCACGGCCACGACGCTGATCGATGTTCCAGGGTCGAAATTCGGAAGCTACAATCTCACTTCGGTTGTGAACGGCGGCACTGCAAAATTGACCGGCGCGGAGCTCGGCTATCAACAACGCCTGGGTTTCCTGCCAGGGTTGCTCGACGGGCTGGGAATCGAGGCCAGCTACACGCGGGTGTGGCAGGACTCGAGCTTTACAACGGGAAATCGCCAGGTCACGGACAGCCTGATCGGTGTTTCGCCCTCCAGCTACAATGTGGTCGGCTTCTACGAGAAAGCCGCTTTCGCGACGCGCGTGGGTTATTTCTGGCGCAATCATTACCTGGCGCGCCTCGGACCGAGCAATGGCACCGATGAGATTTTCGACTCGTTCGGCTCCCTGGATGGCTCCATCAGCTATACCGTGAGCCCGCATTTCACGGTGACGGCCGAGGCGCTCAACATGCTCGACTCATCCGTCTTCACGTACGCCTCCGTAAAGAGCCGTCCGCAGGAGATTTTCCATTATGGGCGCACCGTTACGCTGGGCGTGCTGGCGCGGTTCTAATCGCATGCGGTCACGACATCCATGGGCCTGGTGTCTCGCCTCGATCCTGCTCGTGATCGCTGTCGATGGGCGGGCGGGTGGCGCGGATGCGATTCGGCTGAACGAGATTCAGGTCATTGGGACACACAACAGCTACCACGCCGGGCTTGCACCCGGCGTGCAGCAGCTGCTGCGAGCCGAGAAGCCCGAAGCCCTGCTTGGCCTCGAGTACCGCCACCCGCCGCTCGATGAGCAACTCTCTGCCGGCATTCGCCAACTCGAAATCGACATTTACGCGGACACTCGGGGTGGGCGCTTTGCTCACCCCAGGAGCCTCGATTGGGTCCGGTCCGCCGGGTTGCCGGCGGATGAGCCGTGGGATTCGCCTGCAATCATGGCGAAGCCGGGCTTCAAGGTGCTTCACACACAGGACGTCGACTATCGCAGCAACTGCCAACCCTTCACCGCCTGTCTCGGCATCGTCCGTCGGTGGTCCGAGTCGCATCCCCAACATTCACCGATCTTCATCCTGATTGAAACCAAGACGGACCGCCCGCAATCGGACCGCTCCCAGTCGGACCGGGAGCTCACCGACCCGGAGCCCTTTACGCCCCAGACCTTCGACGCACTCGATTCCGAAATCCGCTCAGTGTTTCCCCAGGACGCGATGCTCGTTCCGGATCAGCTCAGAGGGCAGTTTCCAACTTTGCGCGACGCCATTCGAGCCAGGCATTGGCCAACATTGCGCCAGGCTCGCGGCAAAGTGGTGTTTCTGATGGATCAACAGCGCATGGGCCCTGTGTATCTCGAAGGCCACCCCGCGCTGCGCGGCCGCATTCTGTTCACCAATGCCCACCCCGGCGACCCCGATGCCGCTTTCGTCGAGCAGAACGAGAACGATGTCGCGGCGATCAACGCTCTCGTCCGCGAGGGTTATCTGGTGCGCGCACGTACGGATTGGGACACCCGGCAAGCCCGGAGCAACGACACTGCTCGCCGCGATGCCGTGTTGGCGAGCGGCGCTCAACTCATCAGTACGGATTATCCAACGTCGGAGCCGGCCAGTTGGACAGGCTACAGCGTAGGTTTTCCGCAGAACCTGCCGGCACGTTGCAACCCAATGCTCGCTCCTCGCAACTGCCGCAGTGATTCGCTCGACCCTTATCCGGCCCGGCCATCGAGCTCGTTACCCCACTGAATCTGTGGCTCACCCCTGATGCGTACTCTGACCGGATTCTCCGAGATCCTTTTGGAGGCGTGATTTAATGATGCCGGTCCAAAGTGCATAGCCCTTCGCTGACAGATGCAGGCCGTCAAAGCGGAAAAAGCTGCGTGGCGGCGGCTCCACAGCCGCGAGCATCGACGTTGCAATGTCGATGTAACCGAGGCACGGATCGCCCGCGCAAAGCGCGGAAATTTCTGCATTAGCTTTCTGCTGTCGGGGCCAATCAGACCATCGCAGGCGCGAGGGTTTGATCGAGAGGTAGTAGATGCGGACATCAGGCACGGCCGCCTGCACAATGGACACGAACGTCCGGAAGTCGCGCGCCACATCCTCCGCGGTCTTTCCTGTTCGCTCGTCAAGATCGTTGTCACCAGCGTAGAGAACGACCGCGCGCGGTCGATACTGGATAACTGTGCGATCCACGAAATGAATCACGTGAGACAACTGCGCACCGCCAAAACCGCGGTTGAGCACCGGCAGCGGCGCCATATCCTTCTGCAACGTATCCCAAAAGCGAATCGAAGAGCTCCCGACGAACACGATCGGGCGTTCGGGAGGGGGATGGTCGCGGTCGGTCACTGCGAAATGGGCGATCTCGTCCGCAAAGAATTCGGGATTTGCGGTGGCCGCCCTCATATACCAATCGAGGAAGAGTCGGCTGCCCAACAATCCAAGTACCACCAGCCCGGCAACAACAATGGACCAGAATCGCAAAGGGCGTTTCATTCGAGTGATACCAAAGCCAACGTCTGTTTATATTAACATGACCCGATCGACGGCCGCTCACGACGTCACAGGTCAGCTCGGGCCAGACCCTGCAGACCGCCGCGGCGGCCCGAGCCCTTCGTCTGTTCGGATGGCGACCGGTCCGCGAAGCCGACTAACCGCTTCGCGTACGACGTCGAGACCGACGCCCATCAAACTAACACGAGCAGTTGTCACCAGACGCGCATGCGCTCCTCCAACGCATCCGCTCTCGCGTCGCCGTGCCGCGGCAATGCTGCGCTGCGCAATGGAAATTTGCCGCCGGCCACTTGCATTGAGGCCGTTGCCGCGCTACTCCTGTTGGAATGCGACTCACGACACCGGCTGCATTACTCGGCCTGCTTTTGCTGGGCTGCACCCCAACTTCAAACACTGACTTGCGGTCAGTGGAGTTGGCGCGTATCGGCGGAACGGCAGGGGCGGGGTCCCGGCCTGTCCGAATCGAGATCGATTCCCTGGATACCGATGACCGCATCGCGCTCGAAGGGTTGGTGATGACCGCGGATGTGCCGAACCAGCCCGGAATGTATTCCGCGCGCGGTGTTGGCAACCCTGCTGGATATCAGCTCACCGTGCAATTCACGAATCACAAGCAGGTCATCGTGTTTCATGACCGCGACGACCATCCGCAGTCACTCGACAGGCTGGCAGGGTGGATCGAAGCGCACCGTTAAAGCGGCGTCAGTTGCTGCCGTCGGCCGCCTGATATTGCCTGCCGCCCAAGCGGTAGCAAGTGCAAGGCTGCCTCTCAGCGTCGTGCTGGGCTCGCCAGCACCGCAGTTCACCAGCCGCCAGCACCGCGGTTCACCAGCCGCCCAGCACCGCAGTTCACCAGCCGCGAGCTCATCACCCTGGATGACGTGCCTGCGGCTCGCGGGCAATGACTGTCACAGCCTGTCCGGCCGACAGGCGCTCTGCGCCGCGGGTCACCAGCCGATCGCCTGGCGAGACAGGGCCGCTCACTTCGACGACATCGGCCAGGGCGATACCCGGCGTCACATCCAACTCTTCGACTGTGTTGGCATGGCTCACCCGCAGTACGTAGGAATGGTTCTGCCGGATGACCAGCGCGTCGCGGGGAATGGTGATAGCGGTCCGCTCCGTCGCGGATGGCAGGCTGACCTCGACCGATGCTCCCACGAGCCAGTCAGGATCCTCGAAGACGACGCGCACTTCGAACTGGCGCGAACGGTCATCGCCAACCGGGACGATCGTTCGGATACGGCCCGGGCGCTCGCGGCCGTGATCCCGAATGCTTACCATCTCGCCAAGGCGAATGTTCGCGGCGAGCCCCAGCGCAGCCGTCGCACGGGCTTCAATGTCGGTTGTGTTGACGAGGCGGACGGTCGCGGCTCCCAGTTGCACATACTCGCCCTTCTGAATGAACCGCTCGGTCACAATGCCGGGAAAAGGAGCACGGATTTGCGATTCGTTGATCTCATACGCCGCTTGGCGTAGCTGCGCCTCGGCGCGCAGGACATCCTCATGAGCCACGTCGCTCTGTCCTCTCGCGTCATCAACCTGACTGACGCTCACAACCTTCGTTGTGGCGAGCTGATTGAAGCGCTCGAGCTGAGTAGCGGCGACGACGAGTTGAGCCTTGGCACGCGCCACCTGCGCGCGCAAATCCTGTGCTCGAATTTGTGCGGGCGTGTCATCCAACTTTGCAATGAGCTGACCTGCTTTGACTCGCTGCCCGACTTCGGCCACCCAAACCACGCGCCCGGCTATGACGCTGGCGACACGAGCGTCGGAGCGGCTTACGATCGAGCCTGGAATCCAGCTGCTTGCCGATACTGAACGCGTGGTAACCGTGCCGACCTGCACGGGCACGGGCGGTCCCGCGGGCTGATCTGCGGCGTGCGCACTCCGGGCAGCAACAAAACACAGAGATGACGCCAACAAGACGCTGACCGCCCGCGGCGGAATCGCAGTGACGCGGGCCATTGCAGCAGGAAGTGCCGCGGCCGCGGGTGCCGCCGAGGTGGGTATCACAGTGGTGGGCGTCACAGCAGCGGCTGTCACAGTGAGGTTCGTCGCCCGAGCGGCCCTCTTGTGAAGCAGGCGCATCAGCGCCGGAATCAGCACGAGACTGAACACGAGACTCACCACCACACCGCCGATGTTGACGGCGGCCAGTCCGCGATAGATCACGCTGCCCGGTCCGGGATTCACGGCCATTGGCAGCGCGCCGAGCGCTCCCGTAAGTGTGCTCGCCAGGATGGCGCGCAGGCGTTGGTTGAGACCTGCGCGAATCGCTTCCTCCAACGGGGCGCCCGTCGATTCAACACTGCGCACGGCCGCAACGAGGAGAATCGCGTGATTGATAATGACGCCGATCATCATCACGAAGCCAATCATGGACAGCAGGTCCAGGGCCTGAAACTTCACAACATCGAGCATTCGCAGACCGACCACACCGCCGATGAGCGCCAGAGGTACGGTCAGGAGCACAATCAGACTGTCCCGCAGAGAGCGGAATAGAGCGGTCATCAACAGCAACAGGACGAAGAGAGCGACACCAAACACGCGGCTCATGGTGTGCAATGTCTTGCTGAGGCTGTCCGCGCTTCCTGCCATGCGGATGGCGCCATCCGCAGGCAACTGAGCCCGCAGTTTGGGAAGGACTTCGCGGTTGATCGTGCTGAGAACCTGCTCCAGGGACAGTGACGCGGGAGGGTCCACGGTGAGAGTCACCGTGCGACGATGGTTGAGCCGGCGGATTGCGGGAGGCCCGAGCACCGTCGACAATTGCACCAGATCCCCCAGCCGCACGACCAGGCCCGACGGCGTCCGCAGGGGCGCGTTCACAAGATCCTCGGGGGTCGATCCCTCGCTCGATCGCAATACAATCGGCAAACGGGATTTGCCGTCAAAGTACTCGCCCAGCCACGCACCCTCACCAACAGTGCGAATCACGGTGCCGAGTGTGGCTCGATCCCACCCCACCTCGGCGATCCGCCGATCATCCGGAACGGCATGCAACTCGAGCGCCACGTCCTCTGGATTTGGAAAGCTCTGCACCGCCGAGTTGGGAAAGACCCGCTCGAGCAGGGTCCGCCCCTCGAGCGCAACCCGGTTGAGTGCCGCCGTGTCCTCACTTTGCAGATGAATCCCGACCGAGCGCGCCGATCCGCCGATTCCGCCGAACAAATCACCTTCCGCCGCGAACGCACGGGTATCCGGCAAGCCGACGATGATCTTCTCGCGAACGATCCGTTCGAGCTCACCGATGCGAGTCTCGTCCTGCACCCGGGCGCCGATAGTCCCCCCACCCGGCCATGTCAGGATGTACCAGTTCTTGAGTCTCGGCTCCTGCCGCCCGTCCATGTAGGGGCGCATGCGCTCGAGAATCGTTGGCAGCAACTCCCGGTTGACCGCCTCGGAGCTCATGCCCGGCGGGAAGTTGAAAAAGGCATCGATCGCGGCGCGCTTCACCGGCGGCAGATAGTCGAGCGGCGGCAACAGCAACCAGGCAAAGGACAGCGGCACCAACAGCAATCCAACGATCCACGCGACCTGTTTGGGTCTCGAGCTCGTGACCCGCAGCACCCACTCTGCGAGCCGCGGCCATCCGTGCCCGTAGCCGGAAGCTCGCAGCGGTCGGTCGAGCACAAAGGTCAGCGCGACCGGCAACAGTGTAAGGGCCACAACAATTGAAACTGCGACGGCAATCGAGATGGTCAGTGCCAGATCACCGAACAGTTGTCCCTCGACGTCTTTGAGAAACAGCACGGGCACGAAGACGGCAATCGTCGTAGCGGTCGAGGCCACCAAGGCACCCGCCACCTGTCGTGCACCCTCCCGGGCGGATTCCTGCAATGGCAGCCCATTCTCCCGCAGTCGCACGATGTTCCCCGAAACGACAATGGCTCCCTCGACCACCATTCCCACGGCGAACGCGAGGCCCGCGAGCGAGATAACATTCAGACTGCGACCCAACAGGTCCAGTACCGTGAAGGTCGTACATAGACAAACGGGAATGGTGAGCGCGATCAACACCGTGACGCGTGGCTCGCGCATGAACCACCACACTACGATGAGGGCGAGCAGGGTTCCAACGAAGAGGTTCTCGGACAACAGATGCACGGCGCGATGGATGAACAAGGAGGCATCGAACGATTGCTCGATACCCAACCCATGCGCCTTCAAGGCGCCTTCCCGCAGCTCCGCCACCGCCGCCTTGACCGCCTCGAGGGTCCCCAGAACGTTGGCACCGGTGGCCCGGAACACCTGGATACCAATGGCCGGATTGCCATTCTGATACCCGAACTGCTGGCGGGTCGGAGGCGCGACATCGATCGTCGCGACATCGGCAAGTCGAACGGGCCGGCCGTCGCGCCACGCCAGTACGAGATCTCCAAGGCGATCGGGTCTGAACAGTCCTGTAAAGCGCAGTGTGTACTGACGGCGGCCGACGTCGAGTTGTCCGCCTGACACGTTGTTGGCCGCAGCCGCCTGCGCTGCGATATCGGGTACCGTAATTCCCAGCGCAGCCGCGCGCGCAAGGTCTACAGTGATCCGGACATCATCCGGAGGGCCCCCGTTGACATTGACCGCGGCTACGCCCGGGACCGCCTCGAGGCGCGTCCGTACTGTGTCCTCGATAAAGCGCCGTTGCGACTCGATCGTTCCCGAAGTTCCAGGGAGTTGTTGGACAAAGAACCAGGAGAGTGTTTCATTCGCGTTGCCGTCACCACCGCCGAGCGTAACGACCGGACGATCCGCGTCTCTTGGCAACGGCCGCAGCCGATTGAGGCGCCCGATAACTTCCACGAGCGCATTCTTCATGTCCGTTCCGAGCGCGAATCGCAGATTGATCTGAGCCGCGCCGGCGTTTGCGTTGCCTTCGATCTCCTCGACACCCGGCATACCCTGCAGCACGTTCTCCAGCGGCTCCAGGAGCTCCGATTCCACTTCCTCCGGCGAGGCCGTCCGCCAAGTGCACTGGATGGAGATCTCGGGGCGGTTGATGTCCGGAAAAAGCTGCAACGGCAACCGGCTCAGGCTGAGTGTGCCGAGCAGGCCGATGAACAACGCAATCACCGCAACGGCAATCGGGCTACGGCCCGACCACTGCATGCTCTCCATGGCCCACCCCTTTCAATGCCCGCAGCACCGACGACGGGAATCGAGTAACGCACTGATTCCCCGATGCTACTGCAAGCGGATAAGCTTGAACTCACCCCCCCGCCCGCGGCTGGGACGGGTACGTTGATGGGAGGGACGAACCCGTCAAATCAATTACTAGCCCCTGCTAACGACGATCCCTTGAGGGACCGATTCTGGCGTCGATTGCAAAGCGGTGATTCTTCAACCGTCCCCATCGTGCCCACTATCACCCACAGAGCCGTGATGACGTGATTCTTTACGCTCATGGCCAACAGCAGGGTGAGCTGCATCCACCTCAATTGTCGCAGCAGGGCTGCGACAATTTGCTCATCCGGAAATTGCTCAGCGAACGGAACCATCTGCAGCACGTTCTTCGCTTGCGAATTACTCGTACGTTCTTACGGCGTCGGACGTCTCTTGCTCTGGACGCCTTTCAACCTCTTGTGCGCATACGGCTTGTCTGCACGCCTCAATCGAACGTGCGGATTGGTTTCGACAATTTATTGCTTATCGGGCACGGCCGATTGGTAGAAGCGCTGTGAGAATTGTTCCGGGGGCATGATTGCGGCCTTTCATCGCGCACAAAGCCACGGATAACAACGCCTGCATCGTCCACTGATAAGGGGTTGTAGTGGATTTCGAAACGGAGGATTGTCAATTGACGCAACTCGATACAAGCCGATTCCGGATTCTGGAGCGATACGAGACGATTGCACCTTTCCTTCAAGCGGTGAGCGAAGCGTCGGACGCCAATCGGTCCCTGCTCGGTTTCTTGCCCAGGGGCGTTTTCGATGAGTTTGCCAGGCGAAATAGTCTTTTCGTTCTGGTTGTTTCGGACGGTACAGATTCAAAATATGCTGGTCATCTTCTCTACGACAGGAAGTTTCCGAGGGCGAAAATCCTCCAGATATTTGTCGCGATGGAGTATCGCGGCCATAGGTGCGCGCTGGGGATCGCTCGGATTCAGAGTGCAGCGTACCGAACTCGGCGGAATTACCACGGGTCGCACGATCGTCGTTCGTGTGCGGGAGCTCGAAAGTCCCCAGCTATTTCCGACTCGAGCGATTGACCCAGCTGACCCACTGGGAATCATGCACACGCCCACGACTGAGGTGCCACTATTTCTGATCGACCTGAATGTGCTGTTCGATCTCTCACCGCAGCGCAAACGACATGAAGAGGCAGTCCTGCTTTTCAAGGCTGAACGCGCAAATTACTGCAAGCTGGCCATTAGCGACGAACTTCTCAATGAGCTGACACGCACCTCTACTCCAGGCCGTCCCGATTCAATGATGGATTTGGCGAGGACATTCAGCACTTTTCCGGTTTCTAAGGCCAGTGCCGGTAATGTTATTTTTGACGACCTTCGCAATCTGGTCTTCCCACAGAAGGGCTCGCAGGCTTTGACCGCAAACGATGTATCGGATCTGCGCCACCTCATCACCGCTGTCGAAAACGGTCTTTCAGGTCTTGTGACGAATGACCAGGCAAGCTTACGCGCAAGCGCGGCTATCGAGGCAAAGTTTCACATACAAGTCGTATCTCCAAAATCGTTCATTCCGTCCGAGTCGACGGCCCTAATCGCCGCAGCATTTGAAACCAACAAAGCAGATCTCACATTGACGCCGCTGACTCAATCCGATGAACGCGATGTTCGCAGATTGCTGTCCTGTTTGAAGGTGTCCAGTTCGGAGATTGCTTCGGGCTGGCTGAGTCCAATATCAGACCGGCGCGTGTCCACCAGCTGTGTAATTCGTAATGGGCGTGATCTGTTGGCATACGTTACTTGGCCTGCTCTGAAGCAAGATGGAACGACGACTATCAGAGCGGCTGTGGACGAATCGAATCCTTTGGGCTTCGAAGTCGCGCATGGTGTCGTCATGTACTGCATGGACTCGATTGTTGATGGCCCAACCACGTTGAGACTCGTGACCCCAAAGGATCAGATATTTATTCACGATGTTGCTCGAGGTGTCGGTTTTTGCGGTGTGCATGGCAGCAAAGATCTCAGAAAGCTGGCGCTCGGCCGTGTGGTAACTAAAGGAACTTGGAGCCGATGCCGTTCTGAGCTCGCCGCGATATCCAAACTCAAACTGGATGAGCAGTTGCCGACATTTCGCGGAATCGATCAGCAGATTGGATACATCACGCAAAATGGGGACAGCGGCTATGAGCCGCTGGAGCGAATCGAGACGTTGCTGGCGCCCACGTTATTTTGTTTGCCAGGGCGTCCAGCAGTCATCACACCAATTCGTCACGGGTTCGCGACTCTGTTGCTCGGCCATTCACCTCAGAGCTCTCTGCTGCCCTTGCCGGCTGCAAATCTGTTTCAGGAAAGGCATTTTCTCAGCGGTTCCATCAACTTCCATCAGCTCAGGCGCGGAACATTAATATTGTTTTACGAGTCCAATCATCCTCGGGGCCGGGGGGAGCTCGTCGCGATTGCCCGGGTCCGACGCTCATATCTCAAAGACATCACCGCGCTGGACGCGTCAATCCGTGCTCACAACGGATACGTTGCCGGAGATCGGACGCGCGGCAATGAAAACCGTTACCGTATTCGATAACGTATTCCCACTTCCTCGTGGCATCTCCTTGGATCGCCTGCAGGAATTGGGATGCGGAAGGCCAATCGATTTGATAAAGACACGCTCGATCAGCGACACTCAGCTGCAGGCAATTCTGGTTGAGGCGTTTCAAGTATGACCGAGGATGAGCACATTCTCATTTCCCTTGAACCGCGCCACGCGGAGAGCATTCTTGAGGGCAGAAAAACGGTCGAATTGCGTCGCCGGGCGATGAATGTGAAGGTCGGTGCGACGGTTTGGATTTATGCAAAGCGCCCCGTCGGCTCGATCGTCGGCTGCGCCAAAATACGGAGTGTCCACCTGCAGGCGCCTTCTACCCTGTGGCGCAGATTCGGCCCCGTGTGCGGCATTTCTCGTGGGGAGTTCTTTGCGTATTTCGAGGGGGCTGTGCAGGCAATGGCGTTGGAGCTTGCGGAATGTCGACGCTTGGACTCTTCGTTGACCCTCGAATCGCTCCGACATTTCAATCCCCGTTTTCAGCCTCCTCAATTCTTCGCTCGGCTGAAGGTTGGCACATCCCTCATGACAGCAATAAACAGCCCTAGTTGAAATTGACGCCTTGGTTTTGCAATTCAACCCCAAAACCAGCCTGATGAGTAGCTCGACGCTCGTGTCTTGGCAGTTGCTGAATGGCGATGGTGCATAACTTGCGCCTGGATCTGAGGCACCCATTTCCACGTGCTGGAGTATCGCTGACGGACCAGGAGTTGCGAACTCAGGCGCAATAATCGCTGAGTCGGCGTAGTCTTGCCGGGATAGAATTGCACCTCGATCATGTCTAGCAGACGTCGATTGTTCTTTGCGTTTTGGCCGGACCCTCCTCAGCAAGCCGCGCTTGCGGAGGCAACCCGCCGTGTTGTGGAGCGCTCGGGCGGCCAGGGCGTGCCGCCGGAGAATCTCCATATCACCCTCGTGTTTCTCGGCTCAGTGCCAGAATCCGAAATAGTCCGGATCGAAAACATTGCCGCGAAGGTTGCACAGGAGGTGAGTCCCGCGCCGGCGCTGGTTGCACTGGATGTGCTCGATTACTGGAAGAAGCCGCGTGTTGTCTGCTTGACCACTCAACAACCCGCGAATACGCAAGCATTGCGGATTGCCGACCTTCTCACGGAACGGCTCGCAACCGCCGGGTTTGCCCCTGATCCCCAGCCATTTCGCCCTCACGTCACCTTGGCGCGAAAGGCCTCACGCGGCTCGATGGATACTCTGCAGCCGCTGCTATGGACCTTCCGGGAGTTCTCCCTGATCGAAAGCCAGACCGGCCCTTCAGGATCGGTCTACCGCTGTCGGGCCCGTTTCACATTCAGCAGCGATTGACCTTATGGTCGCGCCTCCAACATACCAAACTGCAGTTGGCTGTTGTCACAGTGTAAGTCTGAGAGCCTCTGCGACATACATCCAGGCCGCTTTCAACCGGGCGTTTTCGTCATTCGACTTGCGGAATTGCATCGCCGCGGCCCAACGAGCGTAGACAAGAGGATCGCCAAGGGAATAGTCCGAGCAAATCCGCGTCAAGCCATGGGCGAGCGCGGCTGCAGATTCCGAAGTTGGATTCACCTTGCGCTCCGCGAGTTTCGCAGCCTCGAGGTTGATCTGCTCGAGCGCTCGATGCCAGGGAGAAGCCTCCTGGGCCGCGCCGAAGTAGGCCCAGAGACCCTCATCCGGTCCCCCTTGCTCCGCGGTCAAGCTGCGCGACATTGCGCGCTCACCCACTCGAAACCATTTCTGCGCAACCACTGGATTCCATTCCACCAGTGTCGCCATGAAGTTGCGCAGGCCGTGGCGAACTGCAACCGCGTTCCAATCGGTGATGAGCCTCTGTACCTCGGCAGAGGACGGCTCGACCTTCTTTTGTCGAAGATCCTCCAGAGAGCGAAATACCGCCTTAGCGGCTGCCCCATATGCCCGTACGGATGCGATCTCATCGGGTGGGCGCGAGGCCGCCCAGGTCATGTAGGCTCTTTCTTCCTGCGGAGTGATCTCTTCGTTGATCAGCTCCCGCGCGATCGCCTGATGATTTCCCATCTCCATACTCCTTGTCAGGTTGCAAAGATCGTCCACTGCCAACGCCTGCCCGGATTCGATCTTCGTCAGTGCGGCGCGAACGAGCTGCAGAGCGTTCTCGGCTCTGTCTCTCGAGGCTCTGCAGACTCTCAGCTGCATCTCCAGGACCCGGGCGAGTGGCGGCGCTTTTCGCTTCAAGAGTGAGCGGATCTGTGTCAGCGTCATTCCGAAGGTTTTGAGGGTCACGATGACGTTTAACCGCTGAAGTTCCCTCGGTCCGTAGAGTCGCCAATCCTTCGGGGAACGCGCCGGCTCGATGAGACCGTGTCGTTCGTAGACCCGTAACGCCCGAATGGTCAGTCCAGTGCGTCGCGCACATTCGGCGGCGCTCAAGGGCGCTGTTTTTTTCAGCTTGGACATCGGTGATCGAGAGCGTAGGGTATGACCTTAGGTTCGGGTCAAGCCCTGCTCGCCGCGACCCGGAATGGTCGCCCGAAAGAGTCTGGTTCTATCGACTCGGGGTGATGAGCGCACCGATCCGGTAAACCAGCTGTTGAGGATCAACCGGTTTCGCCAGGTGCGAGTCGAAGCCCGCCGCATTGGCCCGCTTGCGATCCTCTTTTCTGGCGAACGCAGTCAGCGCCAGTGCGGGAACGCGCTTATAGTCGTGTGTTCGCTCGAGCTCACGGATGCTGCGCATCAGAACATAACCGTCTTCGCCGCCCAGCCCGATGTCGCTGACGATGAGATCCGGAGAACGCAACGTATAGGCTTCTCGCGCCGCCGCCGCCGATTCCACCGCTTGAACTTCCGCGCCGTAGGTCGTGAGCAGTCGAGCTGTACCCTCGCGACTGCTCGGCTCATCTTCGATGAGCAGGATGCGAACGCCTTGGAGGTCAGTTCTCTCCAGATGGTCGGCAGCCAGTGGCCCACCCTCGGTGAAGGTCTCAGTTTTGAGCGGCAGGCGCACCACAAAGGTGGCACCATGCCCTTCACCCGCGCTCACGGCACTGATGGCTCCTTCATGCAGTTCGACCAGTTGCTTGGCGATGGCAAGGCCGAGTCCCAACCCTCCATGTTGGCGATCCATGCCCGATGAGCCCTGTTGAAATCGGTCGAATATGTAGGGCAGCAACTCCGGGCGAATCCCGATTCCCGTGTCGGAAACCTCGATGAGCACGAACTGCTCCTCCCGGCGCAGCTCAACCTGGATGCGTCCTCCTGAAGGGGTAAACTTCACGGCATTGCTCAGGAGATTCCATATCACCTGCTGCAAACGATCGGGATCCGCCCGCACGATGCCGATATCCGGACCGGCATGAAAGTTGAGCTTCACCTCTTTGCGGACCGCGAGGGAGCGGACTGACTCGACAGCGGCTCCGACTGCATCCGTCAACCGCGTCGGACGGAGCTCGACACGGAGTTTCCCGGAAGACATGCGCGAGATATCGAGCAGATCGTCGATGAGCTGCTGTTGAGCCAGAACAGCCCGCTCGAGCGTCCGCAGCCCTTCTCCCCGGTCTTTCTGCGGCAATGCTTCATTGCCCAGGAGCCGAACCCACAAGCGCATCGTATTGAGCGGTGTTCGCAGCTCATGGCTCACCATCGAGATGAAGTCATCCTTCGCATGATTGGCGGCTTCAGCATTCGCCTGTGCCCCCTCCGCTTCGGATGTGGCCGCGAGCAGCCGATCCTCCGTCTCTTTCTGTTCAGTATTGTCCCGCACGATTTTGACGAATCCGAGCAGCGTGCCGGTCTCATCGCGGGCGGCTGAGAGAACCCCACTGGCCCAGATAGGCGTGCCGTCCCGGCATACGTGCCAACGCTCGTCTCTGGCGTGACCGTTCTGCAGAGCGGTTTGGAGTTCCCGTTCGGGTGCGTGGCTGTCGCGGTCCGCCGCGGTGAAAATTCGAGCACCCGACTGGCCGAGCATCTCATCCGCTGTCCAACCGAATATGCGCTCCGCGCCCGGGCTCCAGGACGTGACCAGACCGTCCGTATCCAGCATCATGATTGCGAAGTCGTCGGAACTTTCAATGATGAGGCGCAGCCGCCTTTCACTATCGCGCAGCGCTCGTTCCGTTGTCTTCAGCTGCGTGATATCCCAGAACGCAGCCACCGCTCCGACGACTGACTGCTCGCTGTCGCGCACGGCGGCAGAACTGACAGAAAGTACCGACTTTGCGCCTTGCGGCCCCACGACCTCGATCTGCTCACCAACAATGGTATCGCCGGTACTCAAAGAGCGCGCAAGTGGCCACTCGTTTGTGCTGTAGTGCGTTCCGTTTGGATGCCATCCCCTGAAGGCCGATACGGCTGCTTGCCACTCGACGTTCAGAAAAGGAGGTGGATAAGGCTGACCGAACAGTTCGGCGGCGCGACGATTCGCGTTCATCACGCGTCCTGTCGGAGCTTCGACGAGGATGATGGCCGCGGGCATCTGCTCGAGAGCCGACTCCAGCCGCGTTTGCATCAGCCGTTCGGCTGCTTCAGCGGACTTTCGGGCCGTGATATCGAAGAATGTAAGGACGACGCCTGCAATGTGGTTGTCTTCCGTGCGGTACGGCAGCGCACGATGCAAATACCAACGTCCACTGTGACTACGGAACTCCGCCTCGACGGCGGTCAACTTGTTCAAAACAACTTGTGCAGTATCCCGCAGGACGCCGTGAGAAGCTTCCCGGCCATCCACCAACGAGAACTTCGGGGACAGATTACTGATCGAGCGGCCGATATCAGTGGGTATGAGCTCGATCAGGTCCTGAACGGCCGGGGTGAACCGGCGCACCTTCAAAGCGGTATCGAGAAACACAACCGCGATGTTGGTGCTGCTCAGCAGATTGGACAGATCGTTGGTTGCCTGCTCGATTTCGAGAATTTTCTCCTGCAGCTGCGTGTTGACGGTCGTCAACTCTTCATTCACCGATTGCAGCTCTTCCTTGCTCGTTTCGAGCTCTTCGTTCGCGCTTTGGAACTCCTCGTTGATGGAGATGACTTCTTCATTCGAGGCTTTCAGCTCCTCCTTGCTCGCCTCGAACGCTTCGGCACCCGCCTGAAGCTCGCGTCGCAAGATCCGGATTTCGTCTTCCAGTTGCGCGTCCGGCTGCAACAGGAAAGAGGGGGTGTGTACCTCTTTGGCCGAGCCCTCATCGCTGGTGGTGCGATGCTGAGCAGCCTGGGGTCGCAGTTCAAAAGTGACCCGCAGGTTGCGTCCGGCCGAATTGGCTTTGAGCGGCGCGATGGTGATGCGGACCCAGAGACTCTGGTCCTCAGCCTCGAGAGGGGTGTCGATGGAGACGGGACGGTGCGCCTCGACCGCCTGACGGAATGCGGTGCGAACGGCCGTTCTCAAAGGAGGCCGTGCCGCCTCGACGACACTCGCTGTCAGCTCCCCCTGTGGATAGGCCAGAAACGGCGTGGTGTCGCCGTGCACATATAACATTCTCTCCTGTCTATCTACGACGACAGAAGGGGGCACGAACTCCTCGAGCAAGGCGCGCTCGAAGCCTGCGGAGTGTGTTGATTCGGACCGCGTACTTGCCACTGCGTTTTCGCGTGTCAGCAGAGGTTCGTGACTCACCATCCGCGGCACAGTCGCCAGATCCGCAAAGCGATGTTGTGATGGGCCGACACGTCGATAGATCCGCCAACGTTTGCTGATGGTCTCGAAGCTCTGCTCGGCAACGCCCAGACTTTCGGTGTTGCCGAGGAAGAGGTAACCCCCTTCCCGGACGGCAAAGGACAGGAGCGAGAGGATGCGTTTCTGGGTTTCCGGCTCGAGGTAAATCAGAAAGTTCCGACACGTACAGACATCCACGCGTGAGAACGGCGGATCACGCAGCAGGTTCTGCGGCGCGAACACCACCATGTCGCGGATCGCCTTTTTCACCCGATAGGTGTGTTCGTCTTTCTCGAAGTAACGTTCCAAACGCTGCTGCTCGATATCGCCTTCGATCCCGGCGGCGTACACGCCCGCGCGCGCGAGCGCCAGGGATTTGTCGGCGGCATCGGTCGCAAAGATCTTGACCTCGAGCCCCTTGCCAGCACGGTGTATCTCTTCGGAGATGAGGATCGCCAGCGAATAAGCTTCCTCGCCGCTCGAGCACGCAGTCACCCAGGCGCGGATCTCTTCGCCTGATGACCGGCTTTCCACCAGCGGCACAATCACGCTCTCGCGCAATGCTTCCCAGGCGTCCGGATCGCGAAAGAACCCGGTGACATTGATCATCAGATCATTGGCGAGCGACAGCGATTCCTTCGGCTGCTCTCGCAGCACCTGTGTGTACTCAGACAGGCTCGCCACACCGACAACACCTGAGCGGCGCTGAATACGACGCAGGAGTGTAGGTTTTCGATAACCGCGGAAATCATGCCCGGTCCGCGTCCTGAGCAACGCGTGAATCTGGTTCAGGAGGTGTCGCTCAGTCTCGGGATCCTGCTCGGCGGAGCGATCAATCAACGCGTCCGGCTTTTGAATGAACGGATGCCGGACATAGTTCACAACGAAGCCCGGAATACGGTCGACGGGCAGAACCTGGTCGGCGTACCCCGAGTGCATCAGGCTGCGAGGCATTCCAGGAAATTCGGCCGTATCCGGATCTTGCGCCACACACAAACCGCCGGCCGCCTTGATCGCCTGCGCGCCGGCAGTGCCGTTCGTGCCCGTTCCGGACAGCACGACGATGATCGCCTTTTCCTTCTGTTCGAGGGCGAGGGATCTGAAGAGATCATCGACCGGGCGGCGATGTCCACGCTGCTCCACCGGTGCGCCGAGGCGCAACATTCCGCCCGTGAGGGTCACGGTGAAGCCGGGGCGGATCACGTAAACCGTATTGGGCTCTACCGGCATACCGTCCTGGATCTGAAAGACGGGCATGGACGTGCACCGGCTCAGGATCTCCGGCATCAGGCTTGGACTGTCCGGGGGCAGATGTTGGATGACAATGAAGGCCATCCCGCTGTCTGCTGGAGCGGATCTGAAAAAGGTGGAGAGCGCTTCAATGCCCCCGGCCGATGCGCCGACTCCGATAACTGGGAAGGGAAGATTGGCGCGCTGCTCAGACCCGACGGGCGCAGCTGGAAGGCTATGGGAGCCTGCTGCCGCCGGGTCTTCCGGGGATTTGAGGCTACCGTTGTTCAAAATCCCCCCTTCTTCGTTTGGCGGTCAGCCAACGGGTCGGGCAGTTCGTGAGCCCGAGCTGGGACAACAGATGTAATGTTCACTCACGGCGAATGTTCGGCAGGTGCATATGATAATGATTTGCCTGCACAGCTGCCGCTTCGGTCGGACGTGAAAATCTCGAAGCGATCAGCCCCCACCACTCAAATACGCTAAATCGGCCGACATTCCAAGCGTCGCCAGCTCACACGTTTGCCTCGGCACGCACTCGTCACTTTGGCGGGGGAAATTCGACCGCGAGGCTTTTCAGCGCGCATCCGGGCGCACCCGGTCATGTGTGCGTAACTAACACAACACTAGTTGTCTACAGCCGCAGGCACGGCGGTGTTGTTTTTATTCTTTGAAAACCGCGTGAATTGTCGAGTAATTCATGGGGAGGTTCGATCCCGTCACTCGGCGCCCCTCGATGCGCCGGTGGCGCCCTACATGAACGGGCCGCGTAAACGCCGCAGCATGCCGTGCAACTCCAACTGGGCCACAGGTTTTGCCAGACACCCGATGAACCCGGCGGCGCGAGTGCGCTCGGCGTCAATGGACACAGGACATTCTGCAATTGCGAGCAGGGGCAGCTGCCGTACATAGCGCTGCAGATGTGAACGGAATCTCCGCGCCAGCTGATAGCCGGTCATGTCGGGGAGCTCCAGATCGAGAATGACCATGGCTGGCGAAAACTCCGCCACCGCGGCCAGCGCCCGCCGCGCTGAGTAGGCGGTGAATGTCGCCGTATAACCCAGCTCCTGCAGCGTGTATTTCAAAGAGTCTGCGGAGCGCATATCTTCGTTGACGATGAGGATTCTCGAGTTTCCAGGCGCAGGCGTCTGGGCCAGATCATCAGGACGTGGCTCGAGCGAAGGCCGCCATGCGGCAACACAGGATTGGATTTGCACCAGATTTCTCCTGGGTTTGTTAACGAGCGCCAGCGACGTGCTGTGGCGCTGATATCCGCCCGCTACGCCGCTGTTGCTCGTTTTGAACGTCTGCCAGGGTAAGTTGAGTGGCCGCGGCGATCGCCTCCAGCACCGGGTGTTTCCTGTCGGAGGGCATGCGCAGGCCGTGCATTTTCTCCCAGGCGGAAATCCGACGCTCGGCGCAATTCAGGTCCGAAGAGATCTCCGCCATATTGGCTCGTCTCAATTCGGCCCGTTCGTTTTCCTCGTGGGCGCGGCGATCGCGGAACTCAGTGACCGTCTCGGCCGCATTGAATTTCCGTCGCGTGCTCGTATCAGGGAAGCTCGGGATAATGCTCACGTGTAGATCTCCGCAGGTCGAATGAAAGCGCAGCGTCTGGACGGACGTAGTGCGACCGTGCAGTGTTCCGAGGGCTCGGGAGGCTTTTGAGATGACGCTCTGGCCCATTCCGACCGCTGGATCAGCGCTGGGCCAAGGAGACAAGGCGAAAGGATCACGACCAGTTCCGACAGTAGCATGTCCCGGGTCTGTCCGGTTGTCTTTTGGGCCTATCCCGGGGACCGCCCCGACATGCGCTGCCCGACAGCGGCAGGCGGTCCGAGGCACCGTCAGTTCATTGTGTTATCAGCGGGTTGGCCCTGTCAGCTTTACTTCTTCGAGTGGTCAGGCGGCCGGTCACGGTCCGAGAAATGGGGCGCACGACTGGGTCCCGGCGCAGTTGCGGCAAAGGCCCGTAAACATTCGCACGAGCACAATATAACGGCCGGTACCTGATCATTGAGGCCGCCCGGATTCGGGTGTCGGCTCACCTCGAAGTGATCCTTCGGGCGACGGCCATCTTCGTTGCCGATGTCGCGTTCGCAAACATCGCATGTAAGTACGACGATTTCCTCCGGAGCATGGAAAACGCCTGTCTTACGATGACCCATGACACACCATACCGCAGTTCCCGCGACGCGGCCTCCTTAATTTCCTTCACGCTGCCGCCAAATGCCGCAGCCTGTGGCATTGCGAGATTTCGCTATCATCTGTCCGGATTATTTTCGGGAGGGCGGCGCTGCCATCCTCGAGCCCCCTTGCTTCTGCTCCTTCGCCAAGCTCTCCAGCAACTCATTGACCCTCGCCACGATGGCATCCCGGCCCCTGCGGTAATCCACCAGAACACCCGGCAGATTGTCCCAGTGCAGAACCGGAACCCTTGTGCCGACCTCCGATGAGAGGTCCTGATCGAAGGAGACAACGAGAGAAACACCGTCGAGGTCTGCGGAACGAAACAACCGAGGCACGAACCCAGAAACGCCCAAGCCATCCGCATTCATACCTGCTTGGACAACTCCGGGCACGGTTGGGTCGGGAGCGATTCCGCGAGCAACAGCCGCGAACGGAATACCGCGTTCCCTGGCGCTCCGGTTGAAATACGATGCAGCAATGAGACTCTTGACGGAACCATGTTCGCAAACGAACACGACACGCTCGACAGGTACTGGTTGCTGCGCCTGATTCATTGATGGGCACACTAGAAGAGCCAGTGTCAGCAGCACGAGGCGCCCGATCCCCCCGGCCATCACGCCAGCCTTCGCGCTACGACCCGCGCTTGCTGTTGGTGAGATCGAGCGCAGCGCGCATCCCCTGGGCCAACTTCTGTGCGTCATCCACCGCCCAGAAGTGCATGAAGAACAGATGCGGTGAGTCGTCGATCATGTGACTGTGCAGCGCCGTGACCTCGATACCGTGTTGACGCAACGTCTTCAGCACGGGATTGACCTCGGTCCCGAGTAACACCAGATCGCCCGTGATCGCGGCCTTCCCACCCCCCGTGGGTTGGAAGTTGATGGCCATCGCTGTGCCCATTGAGGGCGGGACGCCCATCGACCCTTCAGTGATGTCCTCCGCACGCGGAACGCTGAACTGCAAGACGCCGCCATTGACTTTGCCTGGATAGCCGAGCGTTTTTTCCAGCGCCGCGTTGTCTAAATCCAAGGTTGCGGGTGGCGCGGGAGTTGGCGCCGTCATGGGCGTTTTGCTCGACTGAGCCAGCGCAGTGTTAATGGCCTTCGCAAGCTTCACCGCGTCGCCGTGTCCACCGACATGCATGTAGAACACGGGGACATTTGTGCGCAGCAGATGGTTGTGGATCGCAGTTATTTCGACGTTCTCACTCACGAGGCTCTTCATGACCGGACTGATCTCGGTATCCGTCAGAACCAGATCACCCATGACCATCGCGCCTCGGGAGGTCGTTTGAAAAGCGACCCAGCCGCCGAGCGCGAGCGCAGGTTTGATGGCGACACCGTCAACGGTCACTGTCAGATCGGAGCGCGGAAAGGCGTATTTGTGAACACCCCCTGGTTGCTCCGTACCTTTGCGCCCCATGGCACCGTCCACCTTCGACCAATCCACTTCGGCGGCGATGGCGCCCGCGCAAGCGGCAAGTCCACAAACGGCGGCGATCAACAGTCTCATTCGACTCATATCACAGGTGCTCCCGATGCGGACATGCGATAGTTAATTTTATAACAAGCACGTAGTATATTCTACAAATGGATTCCCGCGCGCGTTCCTGGCTCCTGCTCATCACCAATCTCCCGGGCCACAATCCTGCATTGCGCATGCGTTTTTGGCGCGCTTTAAAGGCGGCAGGGGCTGGCTTGATGCGCGATGGCGTTTATGTGTTGCCGACCTCCGAGCGTGCGCGGAGCACCTTTGAAGCCCAGCTTCGCGAAGTTCAGGAAGCGGGCGGGCAGGGTCACCTCGTCAGCTTCGAATCCAACTCAACGGCCCAGCACGAGTCCCTGGTCGCTCTGTTTGATCGAACCAGGGACTACGCGGACCTGCTCGAGCGCCTGAAGAAGTGGAAAAAGCAACTTGCCAAACTCACCGAGCTGGAATCAAGGCAAGAGCTCAACATCATCGTGCGGGAATCCGCCATCGTGGGCGAGATCGATTTCTTTGCCGGCAAGTCTCGTGAGCAGATGCAGGGCGCGCTGGCGGATGCCGAGCATGCGTTCAATGAAAAGTTTGCGCCCGATGAACCGCATGCGGCTCGACGGGCAGTCGCGATCCGCAACCGCAAGGATTTCAGTGCGCGTACCTGGGCAACTCGCAAACGACTGTGGATTGACCGCGTTGCCTCCGCGTGGCTCATCAAGCGATTCATTGATTCGGATGCGCGCTTCGTCTGGCTCGATCACATTAAAGACTGTCCCAAGCGCGCGGTCGGGTTCGATTTTGACGGGGCGCAATTCACTCATGTCGGATCGAAAGTCACCTTCGAGGTGCTGCTGGCGAGCTTCGATCTCGACCAGGATTCCGGGCTCGTGCGGCTGGGCGAGTTGATTCATCACCTGGATGTCGGAGGCATTCCGGTCGCGGAAGGACCTGGGCTGGCCACGATCATGGCGGGTGCGCGCTCCCTCCAGGAGAGTGACGACGATTTGTTGAAATCGATGATTCCTGTATTCGACGCGTTGTATGCCGGCTACGTCACGAGCACCCGACAGGCCGGAGGCTGAAGCTCCTCCGCGGGCCGCAGTCACAACGACCTGGACCCCGCCGCCCGCGGACGGGGCTGAGTCTTCGTCAGCGTGCGAATTTGCCTGAAGGACTCGCAACTGACACGCTCTGGTTCTAAGATCTCGCGAGGCGGAATTTCTCCTCCGAGGGGTCAGAAGTGGGACAGTTGCGCGGACGGAGCCCTTCTTCTTCGTTGGTCCGGTGCGTATGGCGGGTGCCCTGGTGCACGCCCGTGCGGTTTTTGTCGGCGTTGGTTGTTGCCGCCAGTGTTGGCTTCGTCGCCTACGCCGGCCGCAGTGTCGGGCAAGAACCGCCGGATCCACAGGAAATGCGCAACGGCGTGACCTATACGTTCGAGCGCACGTTGGCGACTCGCAAGGTGGATGATGCGTATGATCGCGGCCAGCTGTCCCTGGTCGTTTACATCTGGCGGCCAATCGTGCGCAGCCGCCACGAAGTCGTTCTATACAGCCATGGCTCTCTTGGAGGTTTGACCTACGACCCCCGCGAGCCCATGTCCCCCGTGCCGATTCCCCTGCTCGAGTTCTTGCTCAAAGAGGGATACACGGTAGTGGTTCCGACCCGTCGCGGATTTGGAGCTTCCACCGGTACGTATCGGGAAGAGTGCGCATTCAGCGCGGGGAAGTGCTCGCTGGCGGAATATCGCGCCCTTGCCGAGCCTGGGATTGGCGAAGCGGTTCGCGATACCAATGCCGTCATTGATCAAACCATTGAAGGCAAAGAAGTATCCGCCGGCTCGAAAATCATTTTCAGCGGTGTCTCCCGGGGAGGTCTCCTGTCGCTACGGATGGCGGCCGAGCGACCTGAAGTCACCAAGGGGGTTATCAATTTCGTGGGTGGCTGGCTCTCAATCAATGAGGCATGGCCAGCTGCGGAAAACGCCGCGCGGATGGATCTGCAAAACCGTTGGTTTGGCGCAATCGGTCAGCGGGTCCACATTCCCACACTCTGGATCTACGCGGCTCGCGACGAGAACTACCCCGAGACTGCGACGCGCACCTTCTTCGGCAAGTTTCAGGAAACGGGCGGCACCGGCCGCTTTGTCTATGTGACCCAACATTCGCTCGGCAGCGGTCACGCGGTCGCGAAGGACCCCAAGCTTTGGGAAGCCGAGGTCAGGGAGTATCTCAAGGGACTTCGCTAGCAACCGTCAGGTCTGGCGGCAGATTGGCGCCTTCAAGACCGACGTCGATCTATTGGAGCGGGAGTTCTACGCAGTGAACGAGTCCACTGACGAATTCGTCGAGATTCCCAGATGGATAAGGGTTCTGCACGACAGGCTCTGGTTTGGAGGTCCACGCCTGAGCAGGCGAGAGGTCCTCCTGATCGAGGCGCTCTGCCTCGTGTTCGCTGTCATCGCGTTCGGGGCATCCTTCCTGGTCTCGCGGAATGCCAGGGCGGCGGTCGGCATGAGCGCCATCGTGCCGCTCATCTGTTGCTATCTCGTGGCCGTGTCAATTCGGATGTACGACCGATACCGACTTTGGCCCGGCTCTCAGAATGCTCCTCCGGAAACATCTCGTACATGGCGAAGCCTGACTGCCGAGTACGCATTCTTGATTGCGGTTGGAACACTGGGCATCGTGATGGCCGCTTGGCTGGCCGTCTAGCTCAGCCTATCGAGCTCTTCCGCCTCTCGGTCGCGGTGGACTTTCAAACTCCCCCTCGTTAGTCCAAACCCGTGACAGCTTCGATCTTGTTGCCTTCCGGATCGAATACAAAAGCGGCGTAATAGTTGTCGCTGTATTGCGGACGCCGTCCCGGCGCGCCGGCATCTGTGCCTCCCAGACGTAGCGCCTCCGCGTAAAACGAATCCACTGTCTGACGGTCTGGCGCCGTGAAAGCAATGTGCACGCCATTCCCCGAGGTGGCCGGTTTCCCGTTGGTCGGTGTTTCCAGGCTGAAGACGAGGCCTTCATTGCCGTAATCGACAGACTCCGAATTCGACTCGCGGATCCGCAGCCCCAGCAGGCGCATCAGGGGATCGTAGAATGCTTTCGCGCGGGCAACATCGTTGACCCCGACAGACACGTGACTGATTCTTCCCATGACTGCGCCCTGACACCCTTCATTAACCGGTCGCCTCGGCGATCGACTCGCAAACTACGAGTTGCGTGCAGCAATGGATGTTCCTGGCGCGAGATTGTCGGGCTTATCGGCAATGGCCCCTTGGTTGTGGCAAAATGCCACATTCTGCGATAAGATGCTATCCATGGCAAAATCCATTCGCGTATCCGATGCGCTGTATGAGGTGGCCGATGCCACCTCGAAAAAGGTGCATCGTTCGCTTGCGCAGCAGATCGAGCACTGGGCCGAGCTCGGCCGTGCCATAGAGGCAGCCGGCGTTACAACCTCGCAGATCCTCGAAATCCTCGAGGGTGATCTACGCGCGCGCGAACGCGTCATGCTGAAGTTGGGCTTGGTAAAACAGGAAAGCATGTATCTGCTTCCGACTGCGGTGGCGCGCAAGACGAAGGTGCGATTCCCGAGAAGTTGATCTCATCGGCCCCCGTGGACATGGAGCGCTGAGCGCGCTGACTCGATTCACGAAGCGGTGTTGCTCTGAAGCTCATGTCGGCAAAGCGGCGCGCTGAGCTGAATGCTTTGCAGTCAGTTTATCGCTGAACCAACTGCGAATGGGTTCAGGCCAACTCCTTCAATGGCCAGACTTCGACCACGCCGTGCGCGACAGCGCAGGGAACGCGCGACACCTTTTCAATCGCAGCGGCCAGGTCGACAGCCTCGATCACAGCGAATCCAGCGATCGGCAGGGCAGACGACAGGAACGGGCCATCAATGGTCTCCAGGTGGGCTGCGTTTGGGTTGCGAACCTGGACCGGCGTGCCGGCGATCCCTATCAGGGCGCCTTCGGCGCGCAACTTAGCGTCCTGCGCGTGCGCAGCGTCTCTGACCGGTTGGGGAGTGCGGTCGTACCCGGCCCGATCGCCATATGCAATGGTGATGAATTTCGGCATGAAACAGTCTCCTTGTAGAGGTTCGCGGGCCTCAGTCCGGGCCCCTTCATACCAAGGACGACGGACCCGGGCTGATTCCGACAATGCCCGCAAAGTCGGTACCGCACAGTCAGCGC
>Ga0207703_10000923_pt1 | contig 28611 bp, 26 predicted proteins | sample KBSSwiS12_FD_184304 | JGI IMG/M metagenome (GOLD analysis project Ga0207703, IMG submission 184304) | Switchgrass rhizosphere microbial communities from Kellogg Biological Station, Michigan, USA - KBS Switchgrass S1-2 (SPAdes) (version 2) | ecosystem: Host-associated > Plants > Roots >...
AGATACACGGCCCGTCCTTGGTTTCCACGCACTCGCTGGCAACCCCCGGCCCCATCACTTCCGACAATCCGTAGATATCCACGGCATCCATGTCGAATCGCTGCTCGATTTCGGCACGCAGGGCCTGCGTCCACGGCTCTGCCCCGTGGATCCCGACACGCAGCGAACATTCGCGCGGATCCAGGCCCTGACGGACAAACTCATCAGCGATGTTGAGCATGTACGACGGCGTCACCATGATGATGTCGGGCTGAAAATCCCGGATCAGTTGTACCTGCTTTTCCGTCTGCCCGCCCGACATCGGGATGACCGTGCAACCCAGTCGCTCGGCTCCGTAGTGCGCGCCCAACCCGCCGGTGAACAAGCCGTAACCGTAGGCTACGTGTACCTTGTCACCCGCCCGGCCGCCAGCTGCCTGGATCGAGCGCGCCACCAGGTCCGCCCAGTTGGAAACATCGCCGGCGGTGTAGCCAACGACGGTTGGTTTCCCGGTGGTTCCACTGGACGCGTGCAGGCGCGCGATGCGGTTCAAAGGAACAGCAAACAACCCGTAAGGATAGTTGTCCCGAAAGTCCTGTTTTTTCAGGAACGGGAAGCGCCGTAAGTCCTCGAGGCTGCGAAGCTCATCAGGATGAACGCCGTGCGCGCTGAAACTACGCCGGTAGTGCTCAACGTTGTCATAGGCATGATGCAACGACCACTTCAGCCGCTCCAGCTGAACGGCACGCAACTCATCCTGACTGGCTCGTTCCAGGCTCATGGCTCACCCGCAATCAACCGCCGCCGTTCTTCCTTCACAGCCACCAGCGGCTGATGCCGGTAAGCAGCCACTTCCGCGGCGGTAAACTTCTGAACCGGCCGCTTCGCAGGCACGGCACTCAGGTTATCGACCATCCAATTCAGAACTTCGGCCAGATCGGAATCCGATAACCTGGATTGCGCTGAGCCCGGAACCTGGATGAGGAATCGACGCCCCGCAGGCTTGCTTGCGAGCGGGACCAGCGTGTCGCGAACAGAAGGCACACGCCCGGGTTCACCGCGCCCATCCGGTGTATGGCAGCCCATGCAGTGGAGCATGTAGTTGACATGTGGCTCGTACGCGCCCACGCCCCCGGCGCATAGCAGCCCGGCGAGCAGCCCTCCAACGCCCAGCAACCTACCGGGCAGCAGAAACGATCCGCGCCGTCGAGCAATGATAGGGAACGTTGGCCGTCCCATTTCCAGAACACCAGTTGTAGTCGTTCGACTGGAACGGAATGTACAAAGGCGTATCGCGCTCATTTCGATTACACATGCATCGGCCGCACGTCGCCTTTCCGCAGCAGTCGTTGTACGAGATGACGTAGTCTTTGCCATCCAGTGGGTTGTGACAAGTCCCGACCCAGGTCACCGCGGACATCTGCGTCCCGGGAGGACAGGTATCCTGCGTTCCACCGCAGCATCCGCATAGATATCCATCGATCGCGCAGTGGCGCCAATAATCGCAACTCGTCGGATCATCGGTCTTCTTGGCCTTCGGATCGGACGCCTTCGGGGCGGGTGCCTTGGGATCCGGCGTCGCGCCTCGGGCCACCGGCAACAGGGGCACGGCAGTTGCGCCAACCAACAGCGCGCCGAGATATCCCACCATGCTGCGGCGGGAAGTCCGTTTGGCCAGCGACCGCGCCGAACCCTCTACCAGGTGATCCAGCCACTTCATGGGCTCACCAGCACGGTCGGCGTGGTTCCGATGTCAGTCACCGAGCGAAGGAACTTGCCGCTCGTAGCGTCGTAGATGTCCAGCACGTTGCTTTCAATAAAGATGGAAAACATGAGGGGGTGCGCATCACGGCTCACCTGGATGGAGCCCGAGTCGTGTTGCATGGAAATCTTCTGAACCCGCGCGCGTTGGGCGAGATCGTACACCCACACCTCGCGCCCGGGATCCTTGTGAGTAAACAGTTCACCCTGGTGCATGATGGAGTACAGGCGATTCGAGGCGCCGTGCACCGCGAGTTGCTGCAATCCACCGGGACGCCATTTGGCGGCCTTTTCCTGCTCGCTCAACAGCGACCAGGTTGGCTGCAATGCGAGACTGCCCTTGTCCGCCTTTACCGGATACATCGTCCCGCTGAATGAGACGAAGTACCAGGTGTCACCCACACGGACGGCCTTCTCTGTAACCGGGTCGTGCTCAACATCAAACAGCGGCTTGGTGCGGTCGCTGCTCTTCACCTTGCCGGTGTCATCGAGCACGGTATTCAACAGGGCGCCATCCCCGCAGACGCTGAAAAACGAGCGGTTGCCGGTGGGATAAATCAACGCGCAGCCCGGGCTCTCGACCTCGCCCACGAACTCGAGTGTTTGAGTGTCGACCACCGTCATGCTCTGGCCCGGATTGAAGTTGTAGACCACCAGGAAGCGTCCGTCATCCGTCAACTGCGCATTGGCCATCATGGGCAGGTTGGAGGAGCGCTTCGGCGGAATCCTGATTTCACTGATGAAGGACAGATGGGCCGGGTCGTAGAGCGAGATGACATCCGTGCGTTCGCCGCGGGTGCCGCGTGAAAAATAGGTCTCAGGCGAGTAGATGACGCGGCCGTCCAGGGACGGGACAACCCGCATGGATCCGAACCCCGTGTCCAACTCACCGACAAAGCGCCCCGCATCCCCGTCAACCAGCATTGCCTTGCCGCTCACCATGTGGGGAAAAACGAAATCATTGACCCAGATCCAATGAGCCGGAGTGGGCTGCGGCAATGTAACTACATTGGGCACGACGTTGGGCGCATCCGCCGCCGATGCGGAAGTCGCGGCCAGGCAAGCCAACAGGAGCATCCCCACTTTTGACATTACGCGTTTCTTCTCTCGGGCTTCTTTTGGTCGGTTGACCAATACGCTACAATCCGCCCCGAATGCAAGTCAAGACGAAGCGGGCCGCAACCGGCCGGCGCGCCGGCAATGACACCGCCGCGCGCATAGTTCTGGCAGCCCGGGAGCTGCTCATGACGGAAGGGTACGCGCAGTTTTCCATGCGCAACGTAGCCGCCCGCGCGGGGCTGCACCTGGCCAATGTCCAGTATTACTACAAGACCCGCGAGGCTCTCGTCAAAGCGCTTCTCGATGACACCGGCGAGCGCTACCGCAGCTCCTACGAAGAGTTGCGGGCAAGGGGGCCGACCGACCGGGAAGCGCGGTTCAAGGCCGTCGTCGAATTCAACCTCAAGGACATAGCGACCTCGGAAACGCGCCGTTATTTCATTCAGTTGTGGGCGTTGTTGACGGAAATCGACGGCCGTGCCGGCCATCTGATGAATGATTTGTACGCAATCGACATTCAGCAGCTGAGCGATTGCATCGCGGACCTGGTCCCGGACACCGACGCCGCCGAAGTCCGCCGCCGCGCCAGCATCCTGGCCGCCATGATCGAGGGCATGGTCGTCGTTCGCGGCGCCCACAGCCGCAACCCGGCGGAGCTGAAGAAACTCATGGCCCGCGCCCAGGGGATGGCCATGCAAATCGCGCTTGGCCTCGTGCCGGATGTGAATTAGGCTCCAGACCATGCAAACGCTCCCCGTGATAGAAGCGTCGGCTCTGCCCCACCTCCCGAACCCGAGGTCGGTTCAGTCTGGGGATTCGGTCGACGAGGCCACGGACGTCGTCAGCCGCAATATCTATCCCCATCGCCTGCGGGTCGCCAACACCGGCGGCCGCAGCCTGATGTGCCTGACATCCGCGCTGGATCTCGGCGACTGCGCGCTGGGTTATGTACAGTACGGTTTCGATGTTGAAATCGACTCCGGTGTCATCGCGGAATACCAGTTGGTGAAAACCACCCTGGCCGGCCAGGGCCGCGTGATCTGCGGTCCGGAATCCGTCATCACGCAACCCCGCTCGATTGTCATGACTTCGTTGACCGAAGTGTCGCGCGTCATGATGTCGGCCGAATGCCGGCACCTGACCGCCCGCGTCTGCCGCAAAGCAGTAGAGCAGCGCATCGTGGAAAAGCTGGGGCGCACCTTGCGGGCCCCCTTGAAATTCGACATGGAAATCCCGTCGGATTCCGATTTCGGACTGGCGTGGCATCAGCTCCTGGCCCACATCTGCAATCTCTCGGCGACCGCGCCCAAAGCGCTCGCCGCCGAGGAAGTGCGCAAACAATATTCGCGGACCATGATCGAGCTGCTCGTGCACGCGGCGCCTCACAACTATTCCGAGGAGCTGGAACGCGGAGCTGCCGGACAGTCGATCCCGTGGTACGTGCGCCGCGCCCGTGCCTACATGCATGATCACCTGTCTGACCTGCGTTCCGTTGCCGAAATTGCCAGCGCGGTCGGTATTACGCCGCGCAGCCTGCAGAACGGTTTTCGCCGGGTGTTCAACATGACGCCCGCCGAATACCTCAGGGATATTCGCATCCAGGCGCTGCACGAAGCGCTGTTGCGCGCCGACCCCGGCCGCAGCGTGACCGAGCTCATGCAGGATGTCGGCATCGCCAACTTCGGCCGTTACGCTCAGTACTACCGCCGTAAGATGGGCGTAGCCCCGTCGCAGACCCTCAGGGGTGCCATCTAGTCTCGTTTACTCTTTGGCCGTTGCGCCTCGGCAACAGCCGGCGCCTCTCGCGCTCAATTCTTTCCGATTACGTATCGCGGCTTCGCATTGCACACGACTAAGCTCGTCGGAGCTTCCACGTGGAGTGCCATCGCGATGCCTCGAATAACAATGAAGGCGCTGGCGGGGTTGTCCGCCTGTGCCTGTCTGGGGGTAGTGCCGAGCGTCTGGTCGCAGGAAAACAGCGACTCTGACAAGCTCGCGGAAATTGTCGTCACCGCGCAAAAGCGCGAGCAGAACCTGCAGGATGTCGGTACGTCGGTCACCGCATTCGACGCCAACACTCTGCAACAACTGGGTTTGAAGGACGTCACCAGCGTGACCTCGCAGGTTCCGGGCCTGCAGTTCAATCAGTATGGTTCAACGGTCACCATCTACAACCTCCGTGGCGTGTCCCAGAACGACTTCAGCGACCACCAGGAGGCGCCGGTCGCCGTTTATTCGGATGACGCCTACATTGCCTCCACGGGGGCATTGGCCGGAACGTTGTTTGATACGCAGCGGGTCGAAGTACTGCGCGGTCCGCAAGGCACGCTCTTCGGACGTAACGCCACCGGGGGCCTGATCCAGTATTTCAGTAACCAACCTACCGACAAGTTGGATGGCTATCTGGATGTCACGGGCGGCAATTTCAGCCGCTTCGACTCCGAAGGCGCCATCGGCGGCCCGCTGACCGACACCCTCGCCGCCCGCGCCGCCTTCGCCACCGCCTACCATGAAGGCTACATCACCAACGACCTGGGCGGCCGCATCAACAACCAGCGGCAGTTTGCCGGCCGCGTGCAGTTCACCTGGAAATTCGCCGACAACGGCGAGGTGCGCCTGAAGCTGCATGGGATCAACAACGACTCCGAAGTCGCGGGCAACTATTCCTGGGCCGCCTCGGTGCCGGATGAAACGGGCCGCGGCGTGTTTGTTCCCGGCGGCTCTGATTTCTTCGGCTACACCAACCCCAGCACGAACCCGTTCCACCAGTCCGAGGACCGGCGTGGCATCTTCAATCGCACGGTGTATGGAGCCACGGTGCATGCAATCTACAAAACCGACTGGTTTACCGTCACCTCGGTGACCGACTACCTGCATACCCAGAAGCGCTACGGCGAAGACTCCGACATGTCGCCGAGCCCGATCTTCAACTACGACGTGTTGTATCACTTCCACCAGTTGTCGCAGGAGCTGCGGCTGAATGGTGAAGGCGACCGATACCGCTGGGTGGGCGGTTTCTACTATCTGCACTACAACAGCCGCGACATCGGCACCACCTCACTGATCGAGCCGATCGGCCTCGGCCGGGCGGATTTCAGTCTCAGGACCAGCTCGCCGTCGGTTTTCGCCCAGGCAGAGTATGACCTGCTGCCGCAGCTGACTTTCATCGCGGGTGCCCGTTATACGTACGACGACAAGAGCTTCGACTACACCTACTTCTGCGAGGCCTGCGACCAGAATCTGCACTACGTGTCCCCGGACTTCCCGGGCGCGAGCAAGAAGTTCAACATCGGCACCGGCAAGGTCGAGCTGGACTACAAGCCCAACAAGGACTTCATGGTGTATGCGAGCTGGAACCGGGGCGCCAAGGGTGGCGGCTGGTCGGCTCCCACTTCGGGTCCGGTAGACCCGGAAACCCTGCCCTACGCAATGGAACGCATCACCAACATCGAGGCGGGTTTCAAATCAACGTTCTGGGACGGCCGCGCACGCCTGAACGGCTCGGTCTTCCATTACGACTACAAGAACTACCAGGGCTTCTTCCTGGATGTGGCGACCCAGGTGGTCGAAAACATCGACGCCAAGGTCAAAGGGGGCGAGCTGGAATTTTCCGTGATCCCCCTTCACGGGCTCAACATCCAGCTGGGTGTCTCGCACCTCGAGTCCATGGCGCCTCACGTTCCCACGCCATCCGGCGATCTCGTTCCCGGCGAAATGCCCCAAGCGCCTCATTGGACCTTGAACGCCCTGGCCCGCTACGAGTGGCCCCTGTTCGGCGGCGTAGCCTCGATTGAGAGCGATGCCAAGTGGAACAGCCAACAGTACCTGGAGCTGATCAACGCTCCCGTGGACTTGCAACCTTCATATGCCGTCATCAACGCTCGTGTTGGATTCGGCAGCCTCGATGACCGCTGGCAGGTCAACGCGTTCGTCAAGAACGCCGCTGACAAGTGGTACCGGTTGTACAACCTGGATCTCTCGGGTTTCATTGGCAGCAACCAGGGTGTCTACGCTCCACCCAGGGAATACGGCCTGGAGCTGCGCTATCACTTCGGAGGGTGAAATCATGGGCTTCTCGTTGATGATTGGCGGCAAGGCCGCTGCCACCAGCAAAACATTCAATGTCCTCAATCCGGTTGACGAAAGCATCGTCGCGGCGTGCCCGGAGGGGACGATTGCGTTGGTGGATGAAGCCGTTGCCAGCGCGCGCGAGGCATTCAGGTCCTGGGCGGCGCTGCCCGATGCCGAGCGGATCGCCAAGCTGATGGCCATCGCCGATCTCATTGAAAAACATCACCCGGAGCTGTCCGAGCTCATCACCCGCGAGCAGGGCAAAACGCAGAGCGGGCCTGGAGCCAACCTGGAAGTCGGTGGCGCTGTCGCCTGGACCCGGGCGACCGCCAGCCTGTCGCTGCCAGAGCAAACCATCCAGGACGATGCGAAGGGCAAGATTGTCATGCGGCGCAAGCCGGTTGGCGTGGTCGCCTCCATCACGCCCTGGAACTGGCCGATGATGATCGCCGCGTGGCACATCATGCCGGCGCTGCGTGTTGGATGTACGGTTGTCATCAAGCCCTCTCCGTTTACCCCGCTGTCGACGCTACGCATGGTCGAGCTCATGAACCAGGTATTGCCGCCGGGAGTAATCAACGCCGTGACTGGTGGCGCCGACGTGGGCACACACCTGGTCAATCACCCGGACGTGAACAAAGTGGTGTTCACCGGTTCGATTCCTACCGGCAAAAAGGTGATGGAAGGCGCATCGCACACGCTCAAGCGGGTAACGCTCGAGCTGGGCGGTAATGACGCAGGCATCATTCTCCCGGGAACGAACATCGATCCTTTGTTGGAGAAGCTCTTCTGGGGCTGCTTCATCAATGCCGGCCAGACCTGTGCGGCTTTGAAGCGCCTGTATGTTCACGAAAGTCAGTATGACGAGGTGGTGCAGAAGTTTGCCGCCTATGTCGCCGGGATCCCGGTGGGCAACGGCCTCGACCCCCGGAATCTGATCGGACCGGTATCCAACAAGATGCAGTTCGACAAGGTCGCGGACTACGTGGAAGATGCACGCAAAAGCGGGGCGAAAATCGTGATTGGCGGCAATCCGGAAAAGAACCCGGGTTACTTCTATCCGCTGACCGTGATTTCCGAGGCCACGGATGCCATGCGGGTGGTGAAGGAAGAGCAGTTCGGACCTGTAATACCGATCGTCAGATACAAGACTGTCGAGGAAGCGATCACCAGGGCGAACTCACTGGAAGTGGGCCTCGGCGGATCGGTCTGGGGCAACAACCCGGAAGAAGCCGCGCGCTATGCCAGCCAGCTCGAATGCGGTACCGCGTGGGTGAACCAGCATGGCAACCTGCACCCGATGGCACCGTTCGGCGGAGTCAAGAGCTCGGGCATCGGCATCGAGTTCAATGTGGACGGCCTGAAGGAATATACCACCGTGCAAGTCGTCAACGTGGCGCTGTAGCCACCCCATGACTGTCGACAGGCGTGGTCTGATAGCCGCCATCCTGGTCGGTGTGATCGGGCCCGAGGTATTCATCGTCCAACCCGGTTTTGTGCAGGGACTGGTCGAGTACCTCGGATTCAATGACAGCAGCGCCGGCTATGCCGCCTCCATTGAGGTGTGGGGAATCACCGCCACCACCGTGTTGATGACATTCTTCGCGCATCATTTCAACTGGCGCAAGGTGATCACTGTTTCCCTTATCCTGGTCGCGGTCAGCAATCTCGCTTGCATCCTGGTTCACGACAGGACGCTGTTCGTAGCCCTGCGCTTCCTGGCAGGCCTGGGCTGCGGCAGTCTCATTTCACTGAGCTTCACGACCGTCGGACTCACCAGCAACCCGGACCGGAACTTTGGCTATCTCATCATGTGGGTGCTGCTGTACGGGGCGGTGGTGTTGTTCGCCATGCCGGCGGCTTTTGCCGTGAGTGGGATGACCGGTCCTCTGCTGTTCTTCGCATTGTTTCCCCTCGTGGCCCTGCCGTTGGTTCGGGCCTTCCCGCAGAGCGGCGAGACGGTGGCCGCCGTCGAAGCTGATGCGGTCAATCTCTCGTCCTCGCTCAAGGGTCTGGCATTGGCCGCCATGTTCGCGTATTTCATCGCTCAGGGAGTGGCCTGGGCGTACCTGTTTCTGATTGGCACCGCGGGCGGCCTGTCAGAGCAGAAGGTCGCGAACGCACTCACCCTCTCGCAGTTCGCGGGCGTCGCGGGAGCATTGTTGCCCGCGATGTTGGGCTCTCGCTTCGGGCGCTGGCGCCCACTTTCGATCGGGATCGGGGGTGGCGCAGTCGCACTGCTGTTCTTGATTGGCCACTTCGAATACCTCCCGTTTACGATCTGGGTGTGTCTGTATAACTTCTTCTGGAACATGACCCACCCCTATCTGCTGGGCTCGATGGCGAGCTTCGACAGGCGGGGACGTATCGTGGTGTATGCGGTGGCATTCCAGATGCTGGGTCTGGCTGTGGGCCCTGCCCTGGCGGCGAGCGTCATCACGCCCGAGCACTATGACCGGGTGAACTGGCTGGCGATCGGCTTCTTCATGGTCAGTTGGATTTGCATTCTGCCGCCGGTGCTGTCGCAACTGCGCACCACCCAGGCGACCAAACTCGGATGGAGAACAACCTCATGATAGGCGATCTCAGGGGCAAAGTCGCAATCGTCACGGGCGCTGGACAGGGTATTGGCGAGGGCATCGCGCGGTGCTTTGCCAAGGCCGGTGCCAAGGTATTGATTGCAACCCGCACGGCGCGGAACGGGCAGGCGGTCGCGGACTCCATTGTTGCTTCCGGCGGCGTCGCCAGTCTGTTACAAACCGATGTTGGTCGGCACGAAGAGGTCAGACGCTCCGTCGAGCACGTCGTATCTTTGTATGGCAGGCTCGATATTGTCGTGCACAACGCCGCGGTGTATCCGGTGTTGCCGATCGAAGAGCTGAGCGATGCCGATCTCGACATGACACTGTCGGTGAATCTCAAGGCCGGGTTCTGGTTCATCCAGGCAGCCCTGCCACACCTGCGCTGCCAAGGAGGCGGCCGTTTCCTCTTCACCTCCTCCGTAACCGGTCCGAACGTGGCAATGCCGGGCACCGCACACTATGCGGCGTCCAAGAGCGGCATGAATGGATTGATCCGGACGGCGGCACTGGAGTTCGCGCGTGACAACATCACGGTGAATGGCGTCGAGCCCGGATACATCCGTACGCCGGCAATGGAAGCGCTGGGCAGCGAAGAAGAGATCGCGGAGATGGCCAAGTGTATTCCCCTGGGCAAGCTCGGTAATCCCATCGACATTGCCAACACGATGCTGTTCCTGGCTTCCGACGAAGCTGCTTACATCACCGGCCAGACAATCGTGGTTGATGGCGGCTCGACGCTTCCTGAAAGCCCGGTCGTGCTGGACGCCTACTACAACTCAAAGAAATGAGCGCGCAATCACTTCTCGAGCGCCGCTTCAACGTACTGGGGCACCGTTCCCCCCTCTTCTATGAGAAGCCGCTGCAACTCGTCCGTGGCGAGGGAGTATGGGTCTGGGATGCCGGTGGCAAACGATATCTGGACGCCTATAACAATGTGCCGCACGTCGGCCATTGTCACCCTCGCGTTGTCGAAGCGCTGTGCCGACAGGCCGGCATACTGAACAGCCATACGCGCTACCTGGATGAAACAGTTGTCAGTTACGCTGAGCAACTGCTCGCGACATTTCATCCCAGCCTGCAGCGAGTGTTTCTCACGTGCACCGGCAGTGAATCCAACGAGTTGGCACTGCGTATTGCCCGGGAGACGACCGGGCACATGGGCGTGATATCCACCGACTTTGCGTATCACGGCAATACTGCTGCCGTGTCGCAGATCAGCTCCGTATTCACGCCGCCGTCGAAGCGAGGCCCGTTTGTCCGGTTTGTGCCGGTTATGGACCCGTTCCGGCAGCGCAGCGGCCGCAGCGACGAGCAGCTTGCCGATTTCTATGTGGGTCAGCTGCAAGACGCGATTGACGACTTTGAGCGCAATGGCATCCGGTTGGCGGCGGTGTTGTTCTGTACTGCCTTCTCGAGTGAAGGACTGCCGAATATTCCCGCGACGTACTTCCCGAAGGTGGCCGCGGCGGTGCATGCCGCTGGCGGGCTGGTTATCGCAGACGAGGTGCAGGCCGGGTTTGGACGTTTTGGCTCTCACATGTGGGGCCACGATCGGCACGGGATGGTTCCGGATCTTGTCACCATGGGCAAGCCCATGGGTAATGGGCACCCGCTTGCCGGCGTAGTTACCACCGCTGCGTTGATGGAAGCGTTCACCAGCGAGAACATGTACTTCAACACGTTTGGCGGCAACGAGGTGTCCGCAGCCGTTGGACATGCGGTGCTGAATGTCCTGCGCGACGAGAAGCTGCTGGAAAATGCACTGACCGTCGGCGAGTACGTGCTCAGCGGAATGCGCAAGCTGCAGCAGAAGCATCCTTTAATCGGTGACGTTCGCGGACAGGGTATGTTCTTTGCGGTCGAGATCGTGTCCGACGGACGGCCGGACGCGGTTCGCACCAAGAAGATTGTGAATTTGATGCGGGAGCGGGGTGTCCTGATCAGCCGGATCGGTCCGTCCGACAACATTCTGAAAATTCGGCCGCCGATGGTGTTCACTTCTGAAAACGCAGATGTGCTACTCAGCACGCTGGACTCGGTATTGGCGACGGTGCGCTGAACCGATGGATGCCTCGTTGCAACGCCTGATCACGCTCGTCGAAGCCCGCTGGCCGCTGCAGTGCGCGTCGATTCACCCGATCAAGGTTCGCGAAAATGCTGTTTATGCCGTGCACCTTCGCGACGGCAGCAAGGTCGTCCTGCGAGTTCACCGTTGCGGATATCACAGCGACGAGGCGCTGCAGTCGGAGCGGACCTGGATGCAGGCGCTCCAGGATCACGGGATCGAGGTTCCGCGTCACGTTTTGTCCACCAGCGGCAGATCGTTCGAGCGCGCTCACATCGAGGGCCTCGAAGGTGAGCGGCAGGTTGATGTGTTTCACTGGATTGCCGGCCAGCAGTTGGGTTCGGTGGAACGAGGTGTTGCCCTCGACGGCGCGGCCGATGTCTATCGCAAGGTGGGCCGGTTGGCAGCACGTCTGCACAACCAGTCATCGGCGTGGAGCATGCCTGCCGGCTTCCTGCGGCATGCCTGGGATGCAGAAGGACTGGCCGGCGAGCAGCCGTTCTGGGGCCGGTTCTGGGATCTGGCAGCGCTTACCTCGTCCCAGCGGCAGTTATTTGTGGAGTTAAGGCAATCGCTGTGGCGAGATTTGCACGCGTTCGGCACGGCGCCTGATCGGTACGGGCTGATTCACGCTGATCTCGTGCCGGAAAACATCCTGGTGGATGGCGACGCGCTCCAGGTCATCGACTTCGATGACGCCGGCTACGGTTGGCACATGTTCGAGATTGCCACGTCACTGTATTTCATTCGGCGCGATTCGATTTACTTTCAGGCTCGCGACGCTGTAGTCGAGGGCTACCGGCAGCATCGAAACCTGCCCGAGGAGCATCTCGCGCTGCTGCCCATGTTTTTGGCTGCCCGTGGCAGCACCTACCTGGGCTGGGTCCACACGCGCGCTGGCGAGCCTGTCGCTGCGGAGCTGACACCCGCGTTGATCGAGCTCGCGGCCGCTGCCGCCGAGGACTATCTCAATGGCTGACCCGTCGCCGCGCCACTGAGAGCCGTCCGCTGCCAGCGAGAATCACCGCAACGGTCCATCAGTCGCCACGGCCGCCGTCGCCGCATCAGTTGTCAGTAGGCGATACTGCCCACTGACGTCCCGCCGCAGACAAACAACGTCTGACCGGTGATGAATCCCGCCTGCGGATCCACGAAGAACAGGATGGCTCGCGCCACATCCTCTGGCAGCCCCAGGCGCTTTACTGGGATCGATTGCACGATCGCAGGGATACGCGGGCTGTCCTTGGGAATGATCTCGTGGAAGACCTCCGTGGCTTCTATGGGCCCCGGAGCAATGACATTGGCCGTGATTCCATCTGCTCCCAGCTCGAGGGCCCAGGTCCGCGCCAGACCCAACATGGCGGCTTTGGTGGCGGAATAGGCGGTCCGCTGCGCGAGGCCGAGCACCGCCCTCGATGACACGAGCACGATCCGTCCGAACCGGCGCTCTCTCATAGCAGGCAATGCCGCCTGCACCAGCGCGATTGGAGCGGCGATGTGCAGATTAGCGAGTGTCTGATAATCCTCCTCGGTGACCTTCTCCAACGGCTGCTGTCTCACCGCGCCCGCGTTGTGAATAATGGTTGTGATGGGATACTGGCCGGCCAGCTCATGTGCCGTCGCCGCGGTTGCTCGCGTATCCGACAGGTCTACCTGAACGTGTCTCAGATTCGGTGCTGCGAGCTCGCCGGGCTTACGGTCCAGAGAAATAACCCGATGCCCGGCCGCCAACAGCTGCACGCACGTGACAGCGCCAATTCCGGAGCTGCCACCGGTCAGCAGCGTGAATGCGTCATTCAGCGCGCCACCAGCATTCATCTCGGCACCCGCACTCATCTCGCCACCAGCACGGCGTAGCCTTCCTGAAGCCGCATTCTGACCTCGACATCAGCGGGGGCCGCCCGCACCGATTTCTCCACGTGCGCCAACGCAACCGGCCCACACTGCAGCTGAACGAGGCCGATCCGCAATGGCAGTTGGTCTTTGAACCGCGCCAGGTGACTGTGGAACAACGTCGTTTCGGAAATCATGCGGCCTGCCCCGGATTGTACTGTCCATTCCAACGCTACAGACAGGCACTGGTGACATGCATCGCGCGGCGGGTACTGAACCGCACCACACTTTCTGCACTGCTGCAGCTCAAACCGCCCCGCCGCGGCGGCCTCCGTCATTCGCAGGGCCGCGCGGCTATGAGGTTGCAAGGATGGTCGCTCCACAACACAAGCCTCGATCGTAGTTGATCATGCCGAACCCACTCACCAGCGCGAGCTTCGCATCCGCGACGGGCTTCCCCAGCGCCGCGCCGGTCATCTGCCTGACAGCATCCGTCATTCCCAGAAAACCGCCTGCCGCTCCCGCCTGGCCACAGGACAACTGACCACCTGAGGTGTTGTGCGGAAAGGATCCGTCGTTGGTGAATGTATGGTCGCGAATAAACTGTGGGCCTTCGCCTTTGCCACAAAACCCCAGGTCCTCCATCTGCAAGACACTGATAACCGGGTAATCGTCGTAAGTCTGAAGCAGGTCAATCTGCTCGTGTCGCACGCCTGCCCGCGCAAACAGCTCATCCCGATCGAGGAGCCACCCACCGCGCATCTGGATGGGGTCCTCGGGAAAGGCATTGTGGCGCTCGCAGGTCGAAAGCACTCTGACTGCCTTCAGCCCCAGCTCCCGGGCACGCTGCTCCGACATCACCAGAAAGCCTTCAGCTCCGGCGCAGGGCATGACGCAATCAAACAGATGGATGGGATCCGCAATGGGCCGGGCATTCAGATACTGGTCGAGAGTCAGCGGCTTGCGCATGAGCGCCGGAGGAAAACTCAGCGCATTCTCGCGTTGAGAGACGCATAGCTTGCCGAAATCTTCGCGCCTCGCCCCATATTCACGCATGTAGTACGCAGTCAGCAACGCGAAGCTCGCATTGGGCCCGCCCGCGCCGTACGGCCAGACGGCGTCCTGGGTGAAGCGGCTGAAGTTTCCCAGGGTTGCTTCAAAAGCGTCGGGAGAATTCGTATCGGCACCGACGCACGCAACAACTTGCGCGTCCCCTGCTTCGACCGCTCGGACAGCGCGCCTCAATGCAACGATCCCCGCGGCGCCTCCCATGGGAATGTGGTCCAACCAGCGCAACGACAGACCCAGATGCTGAGTCAGTGCTACTGCGGTATCGGGCGCGAGCGTAAAGCTGGAAAAGCACAAACCGTCGATGGATGCTTTGTCCAGGTGAGCCGCTTCGAGCATTTCGCCGAGCGCGCGGGCGGCGAACCAATGCGCGCTGTTCTCGCTGAAGCGGGCATACGGAATGGTGATCGGAGCGGTAATGACGGCGGTCATGGAGCACGCTTTTTCATCGAGCGCAGGTCCAGTGTACTGCTGATCCCAACACGCTCTCGCGCCAGCTCGCCGAGCCGGGCCCGCTGAATCTTTTCCGTCGGAGTAAGTGGCAGCTCGTCACAGAATGCAATGTAGCCGGGTGCCTTGAAATAGGCGAGCTTCTGCAGACAGAGCTCGACCAGCTCCCGGGCCAGGGCCGGTGGGTCTTCAACAGCCCCACGCGGAACCACGCATGCCATGACTTCACCCCCACGGACTTCGTCCGGCACCGCAGCGACACCGACACTGGCAATGCGAGGATGTTGCAGAAGAACACCCTCCACCTCCACGGCGGAGATGTTCTCGCCACTACGCCGGATGACATTCTTCTTCCGGTCAACAAAATGGAAGTCACCATCGGTATCTACAAAGACGATGTCGCCGGTGTGAAAGTAGCCTCCTTGCCAAGCCTGGGCGGTGGCTTCGGGATCCTTCAGATATTCGCTGAAGAATCCCCGTCGCGGATGATCGCCGGCCGAGCGGACCCATAACTCACCGTGGGCGCCAGGACCCGCGTCGTCCCCTTCCGCGGTGACAACACGGCAATCCACCTTCGAAGACGGCCGCCCGAAACAGGCAGTGCCGATCTTGCGCGGCTCGTGGCTGGCAATGATCGCGGCGGCACAGCCCGTTTCAGTCATCGCCCAGGCCTCGATCAACGGGAAACCAAAGCGCTCTTCAAAGGCTGCGTGCAGCCGAGGGCTCACTCCGGCGCCGAACCCAAAACGAATGCGATGCAGACGATCACCGGGAGCCGGCGCGGCGCCGAGCAGCATCGCAGGCATCACCCCAAGATAATGGAGCACTGTTGCCCGCGACTCTCGGACGCTATCCCACCAGGTACGCGGATGAAAGCGGTCCAGCGGGACGATGCACCCGCCTGTCAGTAACATCACCATGGTTGAACAGGCCATGGCGTTCATGTGGGTCATTGGCAGCGGCGTTATGAGGCGCTCAACTCCCTCCTGCAGTTGGCAGAGGCCGCCGATGCCGGCATACCAGGTACCCGACCCCAGGAAGTATTCGTTGGTCAGGACACAGCCTTTGGGGCGGCCGGTGGTGCCGGAGGTGTAAAGGAGCGCGCACTCGGTGTTGGCATCGGGCGCTGGCACGTCTGCTGCGGGCCCCAGCGCAGGGGCTGCGAGCGCGGCAGCCCCGGGCGCTGGCTTGCGATCGTCAGTGGTGCCGACCACGGCGCTCACCATGTCCTCCGTGCCGACCGACAGCCGATGGCCAATCCGCTCTGCGGCCCGCCCCAATTCGTCGACTCTCACTGGTGGGACGATGGCGGCCACCATTTCCGAATGGCCGACAACATATTCCAACTCGGCTTCCCGCCAATCGGGATTCAACGGCACTGCCGACAGGCCCAGCGAATTCAGCGCCAGCCAATGAAAGAACATGGCGGGCCGATTCTCCAGCATCAGGCCAACACGCTGGCCTGCGCGAACCCCGGCAGCGGCGTAGCGACTGGCGAGCATCGCCATCTCATCTGCCGCCTGCGCGTACGTGTAACTACGCGCTTCAATTCCGTAATGCTGCGCCGTCTCCGGCAGAATCGACAGGAATTCCCGGCCCCCATGGCGCTCGAGCGTCCGTTGGAAGGCTTCGTAGACTGTGCCACCAACCATGATCAGAGCAACAGTTGTATCGATGGAAGAGCCGCTTCCCGGTTCAGCAGCTCGATCTTTTTCATCTTGATCTTCCAACCCTGCGCATGGTTTTGCAGGTGGTGGATTGCCACGCCAGCCAGGAGAATCTGCTGATCGAGCTGTGCCTCAACATACAGAAATGGTGTACGCAGAACGCACTCCTGCGCGCCGGATTCAACCAGGGCTGGCTGCTGCAACACGTGCTGGCAGTAGCTGGGCTGCTGCTGCGAAAACGCATTCGGATGGCGCAACCGCTCGATGCGGACTTTCAACAGTAACTTGTCTTCGTAGAACAGTGACGTGTGGGCCTCACCGGCTGGTTGATCCCGAGCCAGGGGCATCCAGTACAGCGCATCGTCAGTGAACAGCTCGTACCACTCATCGAAGCGCTTCTCATCAATCAGCCGCGCTTCGTGGTACACGAATTCGATGGCGGACGTCACGTTACAGCGCCTTGTGTCGTCGACACACTTTGGGTCGTTGCCGCGCCACCAGAGCGCGTCATTAGATCCACCCAGGCGCGATATTGACCCCGCATGGGGGCTTCGTTCGTCGCCCCGTAGGTCCCGGCAATCGAGTCAGCCTCGGCCGCTGAGTAATTGCGATGCAGGCTGACCCAGTCAGAGCTCGCCGAGCTCAGCCCCTCCTGGATCGATCGGTAGCAATGCAAATCATCGTGCCCAACCATCGAGGTAGGTGCGTTGATCAATCGTGAATACGTTGCCGTCCGGGCCAGCATTTCGTCCGGCGCGCCTACCAACCGGAACGTCCAACTCTCGATAATCGTCTTGTCCACCGCCAGCGGCCGGGCCACGCGGATCGTCTGAATCGCGCCCTTGATGGTCAGGCTCGGGTAGTAGACCGTGTTGTGCCGCGCCTCGGCAAGAATCGCCTTGGCCCTCTCCTCTCCATAGGCGGCAAACATGCGCCGCTCATACTCACCGACAGTCGAGTACTTGGAGTGAATGGAAAAATTCACCCCCGTATAGCTATGGCCGTTCGGATAGACCTTCACGCCCATCTTCTCGAAGAACTCGTAGTCATTCACAAACGGGGTGAATTGCTCGATGACCATGGGCTTGGGCGCTCCCACGGCCGCAGCCGCGGCCGATGAATCCCACAGCCGCTTCGCCGTACCGGCGGAAGACTCGTGCGCCACCATCGGATGCATGGCGTCGTTCAGATTCTCGACGTACATCTTCCAATTGCAGTCGTGCATATAACGCAACGGGGCGCCGGCAATTTCCAACCGCCCTTCGGGAGAGCGGTCCACCATGTTGTCAATGGAGCTCAGCGATTCGCCGAAGAATTCCTGGAATCCGATTCCGTCCGCGGCGAGCCGTACAAATACGAAGCCGCGGTAGTTGTAGGAATTCAGCTCACCGAGCCCGTGCAAAGCCTCCGCCTGCGCGGCTTCGTCATAACCGCCCTTGAGCGGGACGGACCGTAGTGTGCCATCGAGCCGGTAGATCCAGCCGTGGTAGGGACAGCGAAGCAGGCCGCCCTGACATTTACCCTGCCGGGCGCTCACCAACTTCGTGCCTTTGTGGGAGCAACGGTTGGGCAACACCCGTACTTTGGAATCATTGCCACGCACCATGATGACCGGCTCGCGGCCGATCTGGGCGCTGTAGAAATCTCCCGGTCTGGGCGCCTGGCTGTCATGGCCGACGTACACCCAGGCATTGCGCCACAGGTGCTTCATCTCCAGCTCGAAAATGGCCGGATCGAGGTACACGTTCCGATGGATACGGTCCGGGTGTACCAGCTCGCGCAGGGCAACAGGATCGGCGTAACGGTTCATTTGCGGGACCCCTATGCCATAATAGTATCCCCATCACGTGATTTTGCAAGTAATTATGGCCAGACGCGCGACGCGCCCCAACCCTGCCGCCCGGTCCGTGCCCAGCCCCGAAAAAGCTGGATCGGGCGGCGCCGACGCCGCAGGACGGCGGGTCGCATCGCCCGCAGCTCGCGGTGCCTCTCAGGCTGACGCGAAACATCGAGGTGATCCGGCCAATCCGGACTTCAAGGTCGCGGACTGGCCCTTCTACCTCATCGCCCGCACCGCGCGCCGGTATGAGATGGACATGGAAGAGGCCCTGCGCCGTATCGACATGGATGTGCCGAGCTGGCGCGCCATCATGTTGGTCCACGAGCAGAACCCCAGCAGTGTGAGCGAAATCGCGGACCGCGCGGTCACGCGGCTGTCGACCATGACACGAGTGATTCAGCGGCTCGAAAAGCGCGGTCTGGTAAAGTTGGATATTCGCGCGGCGGATGCCCGGGTCACGGAGGTGTTCATCACCGCTCACGGCGAGGAGATCGTCGAGCAGGTTCGCGCGGTCGCGAGCCGGATCTACCAGTCCGTTTTCAAAGACATGAGCGCCACGGAAATCGAAACCCTCAACAGCCTGCTGCTGAGGGTGTTCAACAACTTGTGATGAGCCGCGGCACCATCCGCCGAATTGCCATCGCGTTGATGGTCGGTGGAGTACTGCTCGTCACCTACCCCGCCGTATCCGGCGGCGTGCTCTGGGACCTCGGCGCAGCCTGCGGCTACATTTGCGTGATCTTGTTTGCTTGCCTGTACGCCTTCCCCGTGCGCGGTGACGGCCTTCCGCATGCGCGTCTCCTGGGCCTGTCGCAGCACAAATCGCTCGGGTGGTGCGTACTCGGCACCGCCATCGCACATGTTGCCATTCTGTTGTTGGCTGAACCCCTGAGCACGCGCTATCTCCTGCCCTCGGCGCCGCTGTTCATGTGGTGCGGCATCGTTTCGCTGTTGGTGTCGGTGGCGCTGGTCATTACCGGTCTGTCGGCACGCGCGCAGATGCGGCGCTCACCGGCGGCCTCGCGGGCCGCGCTGCATGTCGTACTCGCGTCGCTGGCAATGACGACCGCCTGTGCGCACATCGTCGGCAGTTCCCAACTGCTGAGCGGCGCATTCAAACTGGCGGTTGTTTTGCTTCTCGTGGCTTTGCCGCTGGGCTGGTATGCGCTGCGTCCGCGGCTGAGGCGATCTCTGGCCCGGCCGGCAAGTCACCTTGCGGCAGTTGCACTGGTTGCGCTAATGCCTGCGCCGATGTCGAAGCAACTTCTGTTGGAACCCGTACTCCGCCCCAGCCCCATTGCTGTGAGCTTTCCGCATGACAGACACACGTCAGTCAACTGCGTGACCTGCCATCACAACTATGTGGATCACACGGGCACGACAGCCTGCATTGAATGCCACCGAAACGCAAATACCGTAGCACCGCGAGCCGACCTCGCGCACTCCAGTGAGTCCACCTTTCATACCTTCTGCCGTGACTGCCACACACAACTGGCGCTCGACAGCGAGAAGCACGGGCCCACACGTAGCTGCTCAGCCTGTCATCAAGGAATACGGTCCAACAACCTCTGAGCCTGTTGGATGACCGCCTCCTGGTGTGACAGGAGCCCCTGGCCGCCCATGTTCTGGAACACGGGGAGGAAGGGATCGGCGCATTCGGTTCGCACGCCGGTCATTTCCTCCATGACCGCCAGGCCGCAGTTGGGCACGTACGCCGTGGAATAGCCGCCCTCGTGGAGCATGACGACACGGCCGCCGCAGATCTCGTCGGCCAGGTCCAGGGTCATCCGCGCCATCGCACGGTAGGTCTCGCTCGTGCACAACATGCGGCCGAGGGGATCCATCGCACTCCCATCGAAGCCGCTGGACACGATGATGAGATCCGGTTTGAAGCGGCGCACCGCGGGTATCACAACTTTGGACCAGGCCGCGAGGTACGCGCCATGACCTGAACCCGGAGGCAACGGGATATTGATGTTGGCACCCACGCCCGTGCCACGGCCGTTTTCCGCCACGTGGCCGGAATCCGGCGGATAGTAGTTGTCCTGGTGCACCGAAACGGTCAGCACCGACGGATCTTCCAGGAACGCATGCTCCTGACTGTTACCGTGGTGCACATCCCAATCAACAATGGCGACACGCTTACAGCCATGCACCAACTTGGCACGCTGAGTCACCAGCACGTTGTTGGCGAATACACAGAATCCGCGCGCCCGGTCCTTCTCGGCATGGTGACCCGGTGGCCTGACCAGGCAGTAGACATTCCTGACCTGCCCTTTCATCACGGCGTCGAGGCCTTCCAAGGCACCGCCCGCCGACAACAAGGCTATCTCGTAGCTGCCTGTGCCGATTGGCGTGAATTCGCCCGCATCTCCGCCAACGCCGGCCGACAGCTCCCGCACTCGCTTCACGTAATCAGCCGTGTGGTAGTTGGTGACTTCCTTCAAAGTCGCCTGGCGCGGCTTGATCCGAACCAGGTGGTCGAGAATCCCCGACACTTCCAGCAAACCCAGGAAGCGACGCTTGGTTTGCGGATTCTCAGGATGCTGATCCGGCTGCAGCGTCAACCCGTACGGCAACGGCCCCGCGCTGGCACCGGTGTGATGCCAAAAATAGCGTTCGTGACAAACCAATCCTGTTGAATGCACTTTTGGCCCCGATTAGTGACGGTAGGTCAACTCGACACCGTAGGTGCGTGGCTGCCCCGGAACGAACTCGAACCCCTGCGCACCGATGGCGCCGAAAGCCACCGGAATGATCGGGTAGCGCCAGCGGCGCAGGTCGTAGTCCTTGGCGGTCAGGTTCTTGCCCCAGGCAAACACGCCCCAGGCGCGATCCGGGCTCTCCCAACCCAGCCGGGCGCCGACCAACGTGTAGCCGCCAATCTTCAACGGCCAGCTCACAGCACCGTTGTTGAGCAGGTGGACGCCATCCTGGTCGACCGCATCGGAGTACTCAAAACCCCGGGAGCTCGTGTCTGCATGCAGCACGAGGTTTCCGAAGGTGAACGGAACACGATAGTCGACCGTGGTACCCAGGTTCCATCGTGGTGTGAACTGCAGCCGGTTGCCTGAGCAATTCTGGTGAAGGCCCAAGGCATCGCAGTCCGGAAACTCGAGGTATTTGGCATCGAGCAGACCGCCACTGACCGCCAATGTCAGGTGCTCGATCGGAGCGATATCTACTTCGAGCTCAGCACCGCGGATGCGCGACTTACCGGCGTTGTTGGTCGTGAAACCCAGCCCCACGAGCTGGCTCACCTGCATGTCCTTGTACTCGGTATCGAATATCGCGCCATTCAGGCGTATCCGCCGATGCAAGGCTTCGGCCTTCGCCCCCAGCTCGTAGGTCGTCGCCGTCTCGGGTTTAAAGCTGAAGGAAGCCTGGTCGCTGAAGTCGATGATGTCCGTCTGGAATCCACCGCTCTTGAAGCCTCGGCGCACCGTGCCATAGGTCAGCAGGTCATCCGCGGGCTTCCAGGTCAATGTCACGTCGCCGGAGACCTGTTTGTCGCTGCGGCGGATGCCGTTGAATTCCACAAAGGCGGACTGGAATCCCAGCGGCACATTGACCGACTGGAGGAAATTGGAGTCCTTACGATCCAACGTGTAGCGCAGGCCCACGCCGAGCGTCCAGGCCGGCGAGAAGTGGTAATTCAGATTACCGAACCCCGCATACGAACGAGTCCCGACTTTACCCACGTCCAGAATACCGACGTCCTCAGCCGGATACGGTACAACAGCCGTGTGCCGATTGGCCCTGACGTTCTCGTCCAGGTAATACAGACCGACGACGTAGTCGTACGCTCCGCCCTGCTTCGATGTCATCCGGAACTCCTGCGAGAACATGGCTGATTTGTCGATGAAGTGGGAATGGGTCAAAGTGATCGGACCGGCATCATCATCGTTATCGAGGTTGAAATTGTTGATGCGGTCGGCCGTGATGGACGTGAGCAGCAGATCGTTCGGCAACGTCCAGTTGATGGTCAGCGAGCCACCCCCTACATCAATCTTCTCGAAGTTGGCATCGTTCTGGTTGGTGGTGAACCGGTCCGTGAAGTACCAGTCGGGTATGGCCACGTTCAGCACCGGCTCCGCGGACAGACCGAATGCCGTCCGGTGGTCCTGGTGCAGGATGTCCCCCGACAGGATGATTTCCAGCTCGTCCACGGGCGTGAAGTAAAGTGCGAAGCGGCCGCCCTGGCGGTTCTCGTTGAGCAGGTCGCGGCCGTCGGCGACATTGTGGATGTAACCGTCGTTGCGCTGCTCAAAAGCACTGATTTTCCCGGTCAGGATGCCGGGGATCAGCGGACCCGAGATACCGATTGCGGCGTCTTTGCGCGAGTAGTTGCCAAAGTTGAGATCAACGTTGACACCCAGCTCGTTCGTGGGCCGCCTGGTGGTGATGTTTACCGCGCCGGCTATGGTGTTGCGGCCATAGAGTGAACCCTGCGGTCCGCGCAGGACTTCCACCTGCTCTATGTCAGCGAGCGAAGCATTGAAACCCACGGGCCGGCCGACAAACACGCCATCGACATAAATGCCGAGACCGCTTTCCTGGCCGGCGTTGCGACTCTGGTCCACGATGCCGCGCAGGCCCCAGGAAGACAAGGCATTGATTCCGACCGGATCCCAGTCGAAATTGGGCACATGCTCCACCAACTCACCCATGTTGCTGGCCCCCAGCTCCGCGAGCTTGGAGTCAGTCAGCGTGGTGATGGCAATCGGGACATCCTGGGCGTTCTCCGCGCGCTTGCGCGCCGACACCACGATTTCCTCCAGCCCCCCTTCACCGCTTTCCTGGGCGTAGGCCCAGTCAGCGGCGACGGCACCACAAGACAACACGATTCCTAGGGTAAGGGAACCCCTGAGCATGACACCCCCGAGAGTTGTGCGTTATTGGCGTGCGGCCGAAGTTGCTGACGCTATGCCCATGGAGGCGGATGCGGTATCGTTCAGATGAACGGTGTTCAGGAGTAGGAGCCGAGGTGACCGCCGCTGACCTGAGTGCGCTGCTGCTCGACCTGTATCGTTATTCCCGCGAGATGACGCTGGTGGACTTCCAGGGCCAGGCGCTCGAGCGGTTGCGCCAGAACCTGCATTTCGATGCCGCCTGGTGGGGAGTGGCCCACTCCAACCATGACATTCACGGCTCATTTCCCTACAACCTGCCCGACCACTATCCCAACTTCTACCTGGCGCATGTCAGCGATACGGACGCGCTGGCGGAAGCTGCCCTGGCCACTCCGGGGGAAGCAGTGCGATTCGGCCCCGGGGACTTCGCGGCCTCGTCGGGACTGAGCCTGCTCACGGAGCACTTCGGGATCCGCCAGGCATTGTGTTGTGTCCTGAGCACGCCCATCCTGAACCTGAGCATGTTTATTTCTCTGTACCGCCAGCGGGCCGAGCCGCGGTACCGGCCGGAAGAGCAGATGTTCTGTCAGTGGGTTGCGCCACACCTGTGGGCAATCTGGACGGCAAACTGGATCTCCCAGATGGAACATATCCGGGCCAACAACGCCGCCAGCCGCGTTGCACACGGGATTTGCGACCACCGGGGAATTCTGCACAGCGCGGAGCCCCGGTTCGTCGAGCTGCTGCGGACTGAATGGCCACAGTGGCATGGCCCGACTTTACCGGCCGCGCTGCAGCACAATCGCTTCCCCGGCGCTGAGTATCATGGCCAGGCCGTGTCACTGCGTTTTTTCAACGCCTGCGGCTTCATGTTGATGGAGTCGCGGCTGAACTCGGTCCTCGATGCCCTCTCGCCCCGCGAGAAGATGATTGCCGAGGCATTTGGCGAAGGCCGGTCCTATAAACAGATTGCCGGCCAACTGGGCCTGTCACCCGCCACGGTGCGCCATCACCTGCGCAACATCTACGCCAAGACCAATGTGTCAAACAAGAGTGCGTTGGCGGGGCTGCTCAGATAGCCGGCGTTAGTAGTAGATGTGCGCGGGCTCATCGCGCACATCAGTGAGATCGGGCGCGGGAGCGCTGTCATCCGGCATCAGGTGGCGATAGCGGCCAGAGTGGAATAACAAGGGCTGGTGCGGCTGGATGCCGGTATGCAACTGCAGGACCTGTCCCAACACCATCCAATGATCCCCGGTTTCGATGATTTTCCACGGCGCGCATTCGATCGAGGCGAGACTGCCCTCCAGCCTGGGCGCGTACGTCGCGGGAATGAGCCGGAATGGCGGCGGCTGGGGCTCCTTCCAACCGCCGGCGAAAAACGTGGACAGCGCCTGTTGGTCGTGCCGCAGGATGTTGATAGTGAATGCGGACAGGTTGGACAGATGCCGCGCCAGGTTCGAGCGCTTGCTGGGACAGAACATGACCAGCATGGGATCGAGCGAAATCGAGGAGACGGCGTTGGCCGTCATGGCTACAATCTCCTGATCCGCCCGGGCCACGATGACGGCCACGCCGGTCGCAAACAACCCGATGGTATCGCGGAACCGGCGCGTATCCAGCGTACTCACCGGAAAGCCTCGTCCCTGGCCTCCTTGACAAACTCGCGCACAGCTTCCGCATACTGCTGTATCTGGCTCGAATGGCCTGTGACCAGGGCACCCGCCATACGCACGGGATCACCGAAGAAGAAGCGCTCGTAGAGCACCTGGCGGCCGGCGAATGCGGAGATTGAAGCATCCCAGGCGAGCCTGAAGAGCGGAATGCGGTCAAATGCCTCGGCACGCGCCGCCTGGTAGTACTTCCTGATGTCATCCACCAGCGGTCCTTTCAGATCCGCTTCGGTTGGCATTGCCACCAACCCGCTGCCGCCGATCTGTTGGATGATCTCCACCATGCGCGGATAGAGCCGCGGGAACAGGTTCCGCGCCGCATCCAGCGGATTCCAGGCGGGGCGCATGATGCCCCACTCGTCGAGTTGCGCATCGGCTTCAGCCGCCCGCAGGAAAGCCTTCATGGTTTCCAGGTTCACCCAGATCTCGGCCAGCTTTTCGTGAATGTGCTGGAAAACCTCGGCACCGATCGAATTGACCATCAAAGAGGCCAGTCCCAGCATGAACTCGCACTTGGCGATGTTCTTCACGACCACCTGGTGCGTCATGTGAACCACCGCGCCGGTACGGGCGTATGCCTCGTTGCAGCGCTTGATGTCACGATAGAGAACTACATTTTCCCATGGGACAAACACATCATCGAAGATGACGACCGCATCCATTTCTTCATACCGCGACCCCAGCGGGTGATCGAAGTGGGGCCTGCCGTAGTCGAAACTTTCGCGGCAAATGAATCGCAATCCCGGCGTATCGTTCGGAATCGAGAACCCGAATGCGTACGGCGCGTCCTCTTCCGGGTTTTTCAGCAGCGTTGACGGAAACACCATGATTTCGTCGGAAATCGGCAATGTCGCCAACATTCGGCAGCCGCGAATGATGATGCCACCATCGGTTTCCTCCTTGACCCGGGCCGCCAGGAAGGGATCTGCCTGCTTTGCCGAGCTCACGGCGCGATTTGCCTGGGGCGGAATCAGCGTGTGTGTCAGGCACAAGTCGTTTTCGCGCAGATATTCATAGTAGTGGATGGCGTTTTCGCCGAAGCGGGGATCCGCTTCAGCCAGGAATTGAGCGCCCGCGGCATACCCCGTCATCGCACGATTGATGTAGTCGGGGACGCGGCCCATCATGCCATGCGTGTAGTCCTCCCAGACTTTCATGGCCCGGCTGATGCTGACCAGCTCGTCCCGGGTCTTCGGCATCATGAACGAGCGCGCCACCTTGCGACCGCTCCGGGGCGAGTCATACAGGCTGACTTCGGGATTTTTCCACTGGAGGTCGTATAGCCTGGCGAGTGTTTGCACACCGCCTCGCAGAGCGGGATGAGTGGTGACGTCCTTGATCAGCTCTCCCCGGTACCAGATTGCCGGTGGCCGCTCACGCAACCGTTGGAGAACCTGCTCGCCGCGTCTTGCCCCCGAACCTGCACTCATCTTGCCTCCCCCATGTTACCTACTGGCTTTGGCCCATTACCCTGCCCTGTTATCCTGGCGCGTTCCGGATCTTCGGACTCACCCGGTAGCTTCTCCAACACGAAATCCAGCGTTTCATACAAACGGACGCTGAGGTCCCGGCCGAGCGATTTCTCGATGCGGCGGTAGGTGGCGTCAATCTCCGGAGCCATCGCAGCAGCCAACCCCCGCGACCTGGCCGTCAGCGAAACGAGCACTCTGCGCTGATCGTGCTCCACGCGGCGCCTGGTGATGTACCCCGCCTGTTCCATCCGCTCGAGAACGCCCGCCATGCTCGGGCTGGAAATCGCGCACAGCTCCCCGATCTGGCGTGGCTCGAGCGCCGGAGCTTCGAGCAGCAGACGCACGATTCTCCATTGCTGCTCGGTGATTCCATGGGCGTTGAGAACAGGACGAAAGTACGAAATCATCCGCTCCCGTGCTCGCATGAGCAGCAGCGGAATGTTGCGGTGGTGAACCTTGCGGGATCTCGATGCCATGGTTGACATGCTCACATATTAGTAATCAAATTGCTAATGTATTAGTGAATGACTCTTCTGGGGCAGGTGGTCATGTCGATTCTATCCATGGACGTGGCGCCGTACCGGCTTTCCGGCCGGGTTTACGGCACGCTCCTGAATCATCGCAGTGCGCTCGAGCTGGTGAGTGAGGCGGCCAATGCGGCACCGTACAAGGCCGCTCCGCAGGCGCCGGTGCTCTACATCAAGCCTCGCAACACGTTGACCGGTCCCGTTGTAGTGCCCGACGATGTTGAGGAGCTGGAGGTCGGCGCATGTCTGGGAATCGTCATAGGTCGCACGGCTCGTGCCGTGTCGGAACAATCCGCCTTGAATTACGTAGCCGGCTACCTGATCGTTTGCGATGTCAGCGTCCCCCACTCGGTCTACTACCGCCCTTCCATCCGATTCAAAGCCCGGGATGGCTTCTGTCCGATGGGCCCGACAGTCGTGCCCCGTGCAGCGGTTCCCAATCCGGATAACCTGCAGATCAAAGTGTTTGTTGATGATGATCTGCGCCAATCCGCCACGACCCGGGATCTGGTCCGCCCCGTGCCACGGCTGCTGGCGGATGTAACCGACTTCATGACGTTGTCCCCGGGCGATGTGTTGGCCGTTGGCGCGGCGGCACCCGCGCCGCGGGCGCGTGCCGTGCTGGGGCCTTGGTTGGTGGACGCATCGGACGTGCCAGATCCCGGCAACCTGGAGTTACGCACCTTCGTCAACGGGAAGCTGGTTCAACATGGCAACACGCGCGACCTGATTACCGATGTGCCCGGGCTCATTGAGTATCTGAGCTCATTCATGACTTTGAATGCCGGGGACGTCATTCTGACGGGCACACCCGAGGGTGTCGTCAACGTCAATGAAGGCGACGAAGTCATTTGCGAAATTGAAGGCCTGGGGCGGCTGCAGAACACGCTGGTGTCCGATGCCGCCTTTGGAAGGGGAATTTGAGATGAAGATCGACCACCTGGTCAACGGCAAAGTCCTGCCAGGCAAAACGTATTTTGAAGATATCAACCCTTCCACCCAGGAAGTGTTGGCGGAAGTCGCCGCCGGCGGTGAGACAGAGATCAATGCCGCCGTGGCCGCGGCCAAAGCGGCGTTTCCCGCCTGGGCAGCGCGCCCCGCTACTGAGCGAGCGGCATTGCTGCGCAAGCTGGGCGACCTGATTGCCAAGCATGTCCCAGAGATATCCATGACTGAGTCAACGGATACCGGGCAGCCTATCGCTCAGACCGGCAAACAGTTGGTGCCCCGCTCTGCTGACAACTTCTACTACTTCGCGGAAATGTGTGTTCGGGTAGATGGTCATACCTACCCCACTCCGACCCACCTCAACTACACCCTGTTTCATCCGGTTGGCGTTTGTGGACTGATCTCGCCCTGGAACGTGCCGTTCATGACGGCAACCTGGAAAACGGCCCCTGCTCTGGCATTTGGCAACACCGCGGTGTTGAAGATGAGTGAGCTGTCGCCACTGACCGCGGCGCGGCTCGGCGAGTTGGCGCTCGAAGCCGGCATCCCGCCGGGCGTGTTGAACGTTGTTCACGGGTATGGAAAGGATGCGGGTGAGGCACTCTGCCGCCATCCTGACGTGCGGGCCATTTCCTTCACGGGGTCGACCGCGACGGGCGATCGCATCGTACGCGCTGCTGGACTCAAAAAGTTCAGCATGGAATTGGGTGGGAAGAGCCCGTTTGTGATTTTCGACGATGCGGACCAGGCTCGCGCCCTGGAT
>Ga0207703_10000926_pt1 | contig 28571 bp, 17 predicted proteins | sample KBSSwiS12_FD_184304 | JGI IMG/M metagenome (GOLD analysis project Ga0207703, IMG submission 184304) | Switchgrass rhizosphere microbial communities from Kellogg Biological Station, Michigan, USA - KBS Switchgrass S1-2 (SPAdes) (version 2) | ecosystem: Host-associated > Plants > Roots >...
CGTTCGTCTTCACCGACAAGCGCCTCGAGCGGTACGCCGGACAGTTTGTCTGGCTCCAGGTGGACATCGAGAACTCCCGTAACGCCGCGTTCCTGGCGAAGTATCCGATCCCCGCCATCCCCACGCTGATGGTCATCGATCCGAAGAAGGAATCGGTGGCCCTCCGCTACATGAGCGGCGCGACGGTGCAGCAGATGGAAAAGCTGCTCGCCGACGGAAAGCGGGCGGTGCAACCGGAGGTACCGGCCAGCGCCGACGCGCTGCTCACGGCGGCCGACAAGTACGCCTCGCAGGGGCTCAACGCCGAAGCGATCAAGTCGTACGAAATGGCGCTGGCAAAGGCGCCGAAGGACTGGGGCCGCTACGGCCGCGCGTCGGAGTCGTACATCACCGCGCTGGCGATGCATCGCGACAACGATCGCTGCGTGGCCTTCGCCCAGGAGGCGTATCCGCGACTGCGCGGCACATCGTCCGGCGCGAATATCGCGGCGACAGGCCTCGGATGCGCCGCGGAGATCCCGGCGAAGAGCGACACGATCGCCTACTTCGAAAACGCCACCCGCGAGTCGATGAACGATCCGAAGATCCCGCTCTCCGGCGACGACCGCTCCGGCATGTACCAGGCGTTGATCTCGGCCCGCGAAGCGTTGAAAGACGAAGCGGGCGAGAAGAAGGTGACCGAGGAGTGGTCGGCGTTCCTCGACGCCGAAGCGGCGAAGGCGAAGACGCCCGAAGAGCGCTCGGTCTACGACTCTCACCGCCTCGGCGCCTACCTGGCCCTCGGCACGCCGGAGAAGGCGATCCCGATGCTCGAGCAGTCGGAGAAGGATTTCCCGAACGACTACAACGCGCCGTCGCGGCTCTCCGCCGCGTACAAGGCGATGAAGAAGTACGACGAGGCGCTGGCCGCCTCCGATCGCGCGCTCGTGCATGTCTACGGCCCGCGCAAGATCGGCGTCCTCCGCAATCGCGCCGACCTCTTCCTGGCGAAAGGCGACAAGGAAAACGCCCGCAAGACGCTGCAGGAAGCGATCGATTACGCGTCGGCGTTGCCGAACGGACAGCGTTCGGAGAATACGATTGCTTCGTTGAAGAAGAAGCTGGGAGCGATTTAGTTGGCAGTGAACCGTTGGCCGTTGGCAGGAATCGAACTGCCAACGGCCAACTGACAACTGACAACTACTTTCTCGTCGGCCGCCGCCTCGGCAGATTCACCTTCACCGTGATCGTCTGGCTGTTCACGTTGCCGCAGATGTTGGAGACGTTCACGAAGAACTGCGTGTCCTGCGTCAGTGCGGATGGCGTGGTGACGGTCGGCGAATCGGTGCCGATCGGATGACTGGTGTCGAACTGCGCGCCCTGGAACCAGGCGTAGTGCAGCGGTTCGGAGCCGGCGAGCGTGGTGACGGTCAGCGTCGGCTTCTCACCGAAGAGGATCTCCTGGTTCGGCGGCTGGACGATCGACGGCGGCACGCACGCCGACGTGATGGTCACCGTCACCGTGTTGCTGTTCGCGGTAGCCGTGCCGCATCCGCTCGAGACCTTGACCCAGTAGAGGAACGTCCCGGCCGCTGCCGGGGTCTCGGCGAAGGTCGAAGCCGTCGCGCCGCTGATCGGATTCGACGTATCGCCCGACGCGCCGCGGAACCACTGAAACGTGAGCGATGAGCCCGACGCGTCGACGGCGAGCGTGACCGGCGTTCCCGGTTGCGCCGCGGCCGGAGTGGCCGACGCCGACGTGATCACCGGCGGATTGCAGGTCTGCGTCGCCGTCACCGTCACCGTCCGCGAGTTCACGCTGCCGCAGTTGTTGGTGATGCGCGCGTAGAACGTCGAGGTGGCGCTGATCACCGGCGAGGTGACGGTCTGACTCGTCCCGATCGGATTCGAAGTGTCCGGCGGCGCGCCGCGGAACCAGATGAACGTGAACGGACTGGAGCCGATGACGCCGACCGTCAGCTGCACCGTGCCGCCGACGAGCACCGACTGATCGGGCGGCTGATTGAGGACCACCGGCGGGTTGCAGACGCCGGGCGCGACGGTCACCACGCGCGGGCTGTTCGTGTTGTTGTTGCAGCTGTTCGTCACCCGCACCCAGAAGCTCGTCGAGGTGTTGATGATCCCGGTGGTGAACGGATTGCCGGTGCCGACCTGCGTCCCGGAGCCGACGCTCGCGCCCTGGAACCAGGCGTAGGTGAAGCCGCTGCCGCCGCTCGCGGTGACGGAAAGCTGGAACGTGCCGTTGCCGAGGTCTGTGGCCGTCGGATTGCCGACCACGACGGTCGGGCAGCCGGTCGAATTCACCGTCACCGTCGCCGCGTTGCTGTCGGCGGTGCCGCAGGAGTTCGTCGCGCGCGCCCAGTACGTCGTGGTCGTTGACGGAGAGACCTGGATCGAGGCGGTGGTGCCGCCGCCGACCGGACTCGACGTCGAGGGCGGATTGCCGACGTACCACTGAAACGTCGGCGCGGGCGAGCCGCTGGCGGCGACGGTCAGCGTCGCCTGGTTGCCGGAGGTGATGGTGGAGCCCGACGGCTGCGTCGTGATCGCAGGCGCCGTGCAGCTGACCGCGTTCTGCGAAATTCTCCACGACGCGTTGCCCGGGCGGCGCGCCGGCAACCCGCCGAGCAGCACGACGTACTGCGAGCCGGTGAAGGAGGCCTGTCGCGTGCCGTCGCCATAGACCTCATTCGCCGCGTCGAGGTCCCAGCTCTGCAGGTTGCCATTCAGACCGGTGGCGACCGAGGAATTCATGACCGCGCTGGAGGTACAGGGAAGGGGCAACGCGCAGGCCCCGCCGCTGGTTCCCTGGTTCGAGTGGCGAAAACCCCAGGTGTGGCCGAACTCGTGAACGACCGCTGTGAGAAATTTTTCCGCGGAGAGCGTGGCCGAGGAGACGCCATCATTGACCACGACGTCCTGCCGATCGATCTCGATGTAGTTCTCGCTGTTCTTCATGGACGTGGCGCCGGTGGATCCGTAGAACGCGGTCGCGACGACATTGCTGCCGGCGCCGAACGTTCCGGTGATGTCGCTGTGCGGATCGTCGGCAATCACGCGCGACTCGCCATCATTGAGATCCTCGGTGTCGCCGCTCGCGGCCGAGGCGCTCACGCTGTCGTTCATGGCCGACGCTCCGCCGTGCCACTTGCCGACCGCGGTTGTGGATACCGCCTTGAGATCGTAATCGAGAGGAGCCAGCGGCACGGCATGCAGCGCCGAGGAGGTCGCCCGCAACGGTTGCGGCGCCGTCCTCACCACTTCCCGCGCGAAGGCGAGAAATGTCGAGGCCTGACGGTCGACGTCATGAAACGGCTCGCCCGACGTGGTCCAGCCCTCGATGTCGCTGGTATCGCGCACCAGCAGCGACGCTCCATTGCGGACGACGAACCGGAACTGCCCCATCTCCAGGTCGAACGTGGTCCAGTCGCCCCTGCGGTTGCGGTCGAGCATGACGAGATAGCGGGCGCCGACTTCGTATGCCGGGGCGCCGGACTGCGCCTGAAAGCGGCCATTCAGGGCGCCGCCGAACTGGACGAGATCGAGGATCTCGCCGGCCGGAACGTTCCCTTTGATCGACTCATCGACCAGGATCCGCGTCACCGTCTCGATGTCACCGCGGTCGTTGAGACGGGAGTAAACCTCGACCGTCGTTCCGGTCACGATCGCAGGCGCCGTGCGAATCATCGCCTCGTCGGTGGTAGCGATGACCACGGCGGCGTGAATGGGGACAGCGATCACGAAAAGCGTGGACAGACAGACGACGGCCGTCAGGCGGGATAGATGGAAGCGCACCTTGGACCCTCCAATTGTTGCCACCAATTTTAAGCGTTTCAGTCACTTCCGTCCGTAATGGGGATCACAAAGTGCCCTCAACGCCCTGCGCTTCTCCTCCTTGAAACACCCGGAGTCACCGTCACCGCCACGCTACTCACGCTGCCGCACGCGCCGTCGATCCGCACCCAGAACCGCTCCGCCGCGGTGACGGCGGGCGTGATGACTTCGGGGGAGCTCGCGCCGATCGGATGGGTGAAGTCGAACAGGTCCCCTTCGTACCAGCGATACGTGAGGTTGTCGCCGGTGGCGGTGACGCTGAGCCGCGCGCCGGAGCCGGCGGCGACGCTGACGTCGACCGGCTGGACCATGATCAATGGCGCGCTGCACGTCTCATCGACGACCACGGTCGCCTCGGATGAATCGACGCTGCCGCAATCGTTGGTCACCCGCAGCCAGTAGGTCGTGGTCTGCATCAGCCTCTCGACCGAAAGCGTCGACGAGTCGCTGCCGGCCGGCGTCGAGGCGTCGCCCACGTGACCGGCGAACCATTGAAAGTGCAGCGGCGCCGTGCCGATCGCCTCGGCCACGACGACCGCGGTGCTCGCGGAGACGATGCTGCCGCCGTGCGGCTGGATGACGAACGCAGGCGCGGTGCACGGCGTGATCGTGATCGTCACCGGCGCGCTGTCGACGACCGCGCCGCACGAGTTCGTCGCCCGCACCCAGTACGTGGACGTGAACACCGGCTGCACGACGATCGTCGCGCCGCTCTGCTGCGGCCGCGAGACGTCGCCCGGCGTGCCGGCGTACCACTGGATGGTCACTCCGCTGCCGCCGCTCGCGTCGACCGTCAGCGTCACGCTCTTTCCCTGCACGATCGACGTCGACGAGGTGATCGAGTTGATGGTCACACCGGGACAGCCGTTGACCGTGACGGTCGCGGAGTTGCTGTCGGCGGAGGGATCGCATCCGTTCGAGACGCGCACCCAGTACGAGGTGGTCTGCGCCGGCGAGACGCTGACCGCCGCCGTCGTTCCGCCGCCGACCGGCGCCGCGGTGTTGCCGGTCGCGCCGACGTACCACTGGAACGTCGCCGCCGCGTCGCTGGTGATGGCGACGGAGAGCGTGACGCTCTGCCCGCGGTTGATGCTGTTCGATTGCGGCTGCGTCACGATCGATGGAGGGGTACAACTCCCTCCTCCCCCACCTCCGCCCCCACCGCCCCCGCCCCCGCCGCCGCCTCCCCCTCCGCCATTCGTCGCCACGCCATAGACGGCGGCGATGGCCTCGCGGTCCCACGACTGCAGGGCCGCGCCGGTGGGATCGGCGTTGAAGTCGACGCTGGAGTTCATCAGCGCCGCGCTGGTGCAGCTGAGCGGCGCCGCGCAGGCGGCGTTGTCGGTCGGCGTGCGATCCGAGTGGCGTAATCCGAGGGTGTGGCCGAGCTCGTGCGCGAGCGTGTGATCGAAGCCGTTGCCGGTCAGTCCCGCGCCGAAGATTCCGTCCTGCACCACGAGGTCGGCCTCGGCGATGGTGTAGAACGTCTCGCCGTTGAATGTGTGCGTCGCGCCGCCGTACCAGGCGCCGCCGATGGCGAGCGTCGCGCCGTTGTTCGCGCTGAACGAGCCGTTGATCTCGTTCGCCGGATCGTTGAACTGCACCGTGTTCACGCCGTCGTTGCGGCCCGACTTGAAGCCGGTCGACGCGATGGTCGTGATGCCGCCGTACTGATAGACGATGTTGGAGCCGGCGTCATTGGTCCATGCGCTGAGGCCTCGCTGCAGCGAGGTGAGGCCGCCGTTCACCGCTCCCGGCTGCGAGCCGTGACTGAGAAAGACGACGGGAAACGATTGCCACCGCGGTCCCATGGCGAAGCCGGCGGATTGGAGGAGGTAGCTATTGATCGTAGGCGTGGCGTCGCTGTGTACGTAGGACAAGCTCTCAGCTTGTCCGGACAAGCTGAGAGCTTGTCCTACGTTTTGCACGAAGTAATCCTCGGGTGCTGCCGCTCCCCGCGCGATCTCGCGCACGTAGCGCAGGAACGGCTCGGCCAGCCGCGTCTTCTCCACGTGCGGCGCGCCGTTGATGTCCCAGCCGGCGATCTCCGAGGCGTCGCGAAGGAGCAGGTCACCGACGAACGCGAACTTGCCGACTGCCATATTCTTCGCCGCCCACTCGCCGCGATCGTTGGTCTCGAGCATCAGCAGGACGCGCTCGCCGCGGGGGTAACGCGGCGCGCCGGCGACGAGGTAGGTGATGCCGTCGATCGTGCCGCCGAGCTCCACGACTTCGAACGTCGCGCCGACGCGGCCCTTGATGACTTCGTCCGCGTGCATCGTCGTGACCGTCTCGATCCAGCCGCCCGGCGCCCAGCGCGCATGCGCGTCGCCGGCGGTGGCGACGACGATCGCCTTCGAGACCGTGATCATCGTCGAGTCGGGCGGGACGATGAAGGTCGCGGCGCGCCCGTCCACCGCCCAGATAGCAGATAGCAGATAGCAGATAGCGGGGAGCACGATCGCCGCTTGCTTTCTGCTATCTGCTATCTGCTTTCTAAGTTTCATATCGAATACTTAACGATTGTGTAGACGATCCACCACCCCGCTTTGATGACTCCTGTCACAGTTCCGCTGATTTTCGACTTGCCGACGCGTTTGCGATACCTCACCGGCACTTCGTGGACGCGGGCACCGAGCTGGAGCGCGCGGATCTGCATCTCCACGGTCCAGCCGTAACGGCGGTCCTGCATATCGATGCGGTCGAGGAGCTCGCGGCGGATGGCGCGGAACGGGCCGAGGTCGGTGTAGCGGTGGCCGTGGATCATGCGGATGAGAAGCGTTGCCAGCCGGTTGCCAAAGCGCTGCTGCGGCGTGAGCGCGCCGCGCTCGACGTTGACCCGCGCGCCGATGACGAGGTCGGCGTCGCCGCGCACGATCGGCGCGAGCAGCGCGCGCATCTCGCCGGCGTCGTCCGAGCCGTCGGCGTCCATGAAGACGACGATCCCGACGTCGTCCGCCAGCGCGGTCAGCGCGCCGGCGCAGGCCGCGCCGTAGCCCCGCTCCGCCACCGGCACCACCACCGCCCCGCCCCGCCGCGCCACCTCCGCCGTCGCGTCGCGGCTCCCGTTGTCGCCGACGATCACGTCGCGTACCAGCGTGTGGTCGATGGAGGCGACGACGGCGCCGATGGCGTCTTCTTCGTCGAGGGCGGGGATGATGACGGCGATCACTTTCACATTCTCGGTCAATCCTGCGCGCAGACGCAGGATCTCCGGTCACACCGGCAACGGCTGAAGTCCGTGCGCAAGCGCGGTATTACCGGAGATCCTGCGTCTGCGCGCAGGATAGGAGTTCTGCCATTGTTGACAAACCCGATCAACAAACCCACCATACCCTTCCATGCACATGACCACCGCCAGCGAATACGCCTGCCTGGCCCTGCTGGCCGTCGGCGATTCGGCGGCGGAGTGGTGCAAGCGGCAGGAGATCGTGGAGCGCTTCGACATCCCGAAGTCGTATCTCGAGCAGATCCTGCGGCGGCTCACGACGGCGGGCTTCGTCGTCTCGCGGCGCGGGGCGGAGGGGGGCTTCCGCCTGGCAAAACCGGCGGGAGAAATCGCCATCGCCGACGTGGTGCGCGTGGTGGACGGGCCGCTGGCGCCGACGCGCAGCGTCAGCCGCTACTTCTATCAACCCGGCCCGCTCGAGGCCTCGACCGCCTTTCAAACGCTCTTCCGCCGCGTGCGCGACGCCGTGGCGGAGATCCTGGAACAGACCACCCTGGAGGACATCCTTGCTCAGGAAAGAAACACCCGGGAACGCAACGCTCGCCGAACCGCGCCGCGCGCTCGACGCCGCGGCGTCGCTCGTCCCGCGACTCGCCGCCGCTGAACCGGAGCACGATCTCGCCGGCCGGGCCGCCATCGCCAACCTCGAGCTTCTCGGCGAGGAAGGCTTCCTCCTGCTGAACGTCCCCGACTCGTTCGGCGGCTTCGGCGAAGGACTGGGCGGCACGCTGGAGATCCTGCGCACCGTGGCCCAGGGCTCGCCATCGACGGCGCTGATGCTGGCGATGCACACGTCGATCCTCGCCAACTTCCTGATCGATCCGCGTCACGTGCCGCCCGCGGAACGAACCGCGTTCATCGAGCAGCGCACCTGGGCCTTCGGCGAGGCGATGCGCGGCCGGCGTTTCGGCGTGGCGAACTCCGAGCCGGGCGCCGGCGGCGACGTGAAGCAGTCGCGCGCCGAGATGCGCGACGGCCGCGTCTGGGGCGTGAAGAGCTTCTGCTCGATGGGGACGCACGCCGACTACTTCATGACCGCCGCGCGCGACTTCGAGTCGCAGAAACGCGACTTCGAGTCGCAGAAAAACGACGAGTCGGGGCATGTCCGCTACTGGCTGGTGCGCAACGAGAACGTGTCGGTGGAAAGCGCGTGGGACGCGGTCGGGATGCGCAGCAGCGAGAGCGTGTCGCTACGCTTCGACGGCGCGCCGGTGCTCGCGCCGCTCGCATACCGCGGCCTGCTCGACGGCGTGAACAACCGCCACTGGTCGACGCTCTCCTTCACCGCGATCTTCATCGGCGTCGCCGAGTCGCTGCTCGACGACGTCCTCACGCCGGGCGCGTCGACGCTGCAACGGACGTCGGCCACCGAGCTGCACCTGACGCTGCAGGCCTGCCGCGCGTTCCTGCGGCAATGCGTGACCGTCGAGCCCGATCCGGCGACCGACGACTACCGCCGCGAGGTGCGCGACTGCAAGCTCTTCGTCACGCGCGCGCTCGCCCAGCACGCCGCGGCGCTCTTCACCTCGCTCGGCGGCTCGGCCTATCGCTTCGGCTCCCCCGTGTCGCGCAAGGTGCGCGATCTGCTCGCCGGTCCGCTGCTGCGGCCGCCGGTGGGTGCGGCGTTCGACGAGGTGTTTGCGGAATTGGTGGCGACGTAACCTTTCCCCGGACGCTCCGTCGCATTTGCATGCGTCGCACTGCAATCGTCGTTCTCTTCACGCTCGTCGTCTGTTCATCGGCCTCCGCCGCCAATCTCGTCACCATCGTCAAGATGAAAATCGCGGCGGGTGACGTCGCCAGCGGCATCGCCGCCGCCGAGGATTACAAACGGGATACCGGCGTCGACGCCGAATATCTCAACGCCGTCGGCTGGATCGCGCGCGGCGCGCAGATGCTGCAGAAGCCCGACGTCGCCGACCGCTATGTCGCCGAGCTGCACCAGCAGATCCCCGAGGAGAAGGACGGTCTCATCGTGCCGTTCGGCGCGGCGATCGAGGTGGAGGGACGGCTGATCCTCGCCCGGCAGGGACGCGGCATGGCGCTGCGCTATTTCAAGGCCGCGCTGGCGCGGGCGAAGGATCCGGCGCTCCGCTCCCGCATCAACAAGAACATCAACATGTTGACGATGGAAGGCGGGAGCGCGCCGCCGATCGACATGAGCGATTACGTCGGCGCCGCGCCCACCGGGGGAACGAAAGGAAAAGTGGTCCTGCTGTTCCTCTGGGCCCAGGGATGCGGCGACTGCAAGGCGCAGTCGGTCTCTCTCGCCCGCGTCTGGCAGCGGTATCGCGGCAAAGACCTCGTGCTGATCGCGCCGACCCGGTTTTACGGCACGGTCGACGAGAAGCCGGCCACCCCGGCCGAGGAGAAGGAACGGATCGCCAAAGTGTGGGGCGAAACCTACGCCGGCCTCGACGGCGTCACGGCGCCGATCGACACGGCGGGCCACATCGCCTACGGCGCCTCGGCCACGCCGACATTCGTGCTGATCGATCGGACGGGAATGGTGCGTCTGTATGCGCCGACGCGACTCTCCGAGGAGGAGTTGTCGCGGCGGGTGGAGGAGCTGTTGTCGGAACCGACAACTTAGCAGGGTCTGGCGTGCGGTCGACCGCTGAATTCAAGGCGATGGGGCTCGCCTCGTCTGGTGGAAGCCGTGGAGAATCGAGAGAGAGAAGTTTGCAGGCCCCGCGACTTTACAGATCCAAGTTCCCGCTCGGTAGCCGCCAACCTCCACGCCAGACCCTGATGCGCATGATAACGCCATCCTGTCCGCTTGTCCACACTTCTGCAACTGCGGAACTGAAAAGTTACTGACTTCAGCGTCTCAGGACCAACTTCCTTCCGAAATGGACCGCTCCGATAATCCCCACCCCTACGGCCAGGAAGGCAAAAATCCGCGCCCCGCCGGTGAAGTAGTTGGGATAGCGCACCAGGTTCAGGATCATGATCCCGGCCACGATGAGGAAGAGCGCGATGCGCAACGCATAGAGCAGCGGCATCGGGCGGCGGGTGCGCAGTATGTCGCTCCAGATGATCCAGAGCATGACGGTCATGGCGGCGATGGCCATTCCGATCGGCGGAATCATTTCGTTTCGAGCTCTTCGTAGCGGCCGGCGTCGAAGCCGAACACCGCCTTGCGTCCCGCCAGCAGCAGCGGACGGCGCATGAGGTTCGGCTCCTCGAGCATCAGATCGATGGCCTGCTTTTTAGTCAACTTGTTGACGTCCAGTCCGCGCTCCTTGTAGGCCGGGCTGCGGGTGTTGACGAACGCGGCGAGGTTGTTCTCATCGATCAGACGCTCCAGCAGCTCACGGCCGGGCCGCTCTCTGGCCAGATCGTGCTTGACCAGTTCCACTCCGTGCGACTCGAGCCAGGCGACCGCCTTGCGACAGGAGGTTCATGTCGGTTTTTGCCAGAGTTCGTATTTCATGGTTGAAGGTTACCGGTTGCCGGTTACCAGTTGCCAGGGGGAACCGGTAACCGGCAACCGGCAACTCACTTCTTCACCCACCACGCATTCGGATTCGCCACCGTCGCCGCCGGCGGACGCTGCTTCGCATACGCCGGGGCGTGCTCGGCGATCATCTCCAGGACGTCGGGCGTGCAGCTGCCGCCGCAGTGACCGGTGGTCGCGGTCGTGCGCGCGGCGATCTGGGCCAGGGTGCAGGCACCCTCGCGGATGGCGCGCTCGATCGTCCTGTATTTGATGTTGTTGCACCGGCAGACGGTCTTCAGGCCGCGGACCGCCGGATGCACCGATTCGGACTCATCACCCATTCCGGTCGAGGCTAACACAGGGAATGGGCCGATATACTCCGTGTATGCGCAAGGCACGCCTGCCGATCCGGAAGGGAAAAACGGCGCCCGCGTCGTTCGTGGCTGAGCTCGACGCCGAATCGAAAGAGATCCTCCGCCTGATCACCTCGATCAGCGGCGCGCACAGCGACACGAGCGGCCTCATCGACTCGCTGCAGCTCCTCTTCGCCGCGCGCGCCGCGGTCGACGAGGAGGTCGTCTTCCCTCACGCCGACGAACAATTGACGAAGCGTGAGCATCGCGAGGCGCTGGCCCGCGCGGAGCTGCGGACGCGCGTGATCGACACGCTGCTGGCGCGCGCCGCGTCGATCGAGAGCGACGCCGGACGCCGCGCCTGGTGCGCGCTCGTCGCCGCCGAGGCCGCGGCGCTCTTCGCAGACGAAAAGAAGCTGCGCGCGGCGTTCCGGCCGGCCGATCTGCGCACGCTGCACCGCGACGCGGCGAACGTGCGCGCGGAAGTGGTGGCGGCGTTTACGCGGTAAGTGCGAAAATCGTCGCAGGTCCAGTCATGAAGCGGCTTCTCACTCTCGCGCTGGCGCTGGCGGTCGCCCTCGGTGCGCCGCTGGTCGCCGATGACCTCGCCGATGTTCGCGCGCAGGCGGGAGCGCGGCTCTTCCGCGCCTTCCTCAGCGCGGACGTCGACGTCGACCGCAAGAAGGTCGAGAAGGACCAGATCCTCGTCGTCTTCCTCTACACCGACGACCGCCAGCACGCGGCCGATCTCGCCGCCTCGTTCGCCGGCAATCCGAAGGACGCGGTGACGATCCACGGCGCGCCGGTGCTGGTCGAGCTGTCGTCCGATACGTCGCTGGCGAGCTACGGCGGCCGCGTCCCGGCCGGCATCTTCCTCTCCCAGGCGCCGCCGCTGAACACACTGAAGTCGATCATCCGGTACGGCATCGACCATCACGTGATCGTCTACTCCCCCTTCGAGGGCCACGTGGAGCGCGGAGTCCTCGGCGGCCTGGCGGTGGAGGCGCAGGTCCGTCCCTACCTCAATCTCACCACGCTCGACGCGTCGAACATCACGCTCAAGCCGCTCTTCTTCAAGGTGACGAAGGTGTTCCGATGAACGAGAACCGGCGCCCGGTCATCGTCGTCTCGGCGGTCTTCCTGCTGCTGGCCGTGGCGGTCGCGGCGCTGATGTCGGTGTACTGGGTGAGCGTGCTCCGCCCGCGGCTGCAGACCGAGGCGGTGTCGCAGGCGGACATCGTGGCGCTCTCGCAGGCGAACACGATCGTGAACGCGCTCCGCTCCGCTGACGGCAGCGATCGCGTGCGCAACCTGGTCACGGCGCTCGACGAGCTGCTGCTGCTGCGCGACACGCAGACGAAGACTCCCTTCTTTCGCAGCGTGGAGCTGAAGATCGACTACGACGTGATCCGCGCCGAGAAGGGCTCGCTCGATCTGCGCCGCGGCGCGAGCGATGAAGGAGGCTTCCGCACCGAGGTCGCGCTGTACGACCCGCAGACCTTCGAGCTGATCGGCGTGGCGACGTTCCGCGTCAGCGACCGCTTCTTCGTGCAGCTGAGCCACGACGTGCGGCGCGAGCTGATCTTCGTCGCCGGCGCCGTCGTGCTGCTGATGGTGGTGGTCTGGGCGGTCCTGGTGTTGATGCTGGTGAAGCTGCAGCGCCAGCGCCTGGAGCGCGATTTCGCCGTGCACGAGCTGATGGACCAGGAGCGCAAGTACCAGCGGCTGGTCGGCTCGCTCAGCACGTACTTCGTCTACGCGCGCAACACACGCGGCGAGCTGACCTACATCAGCGACGCGGCGACGCGGCTGTTCGGGATGCCGATGGCCGAGGTGATGAGCCGCGTGCAGGCGAAGCTCGGGCCGACGCCGCGGGCGGCGGAGAGCGAGCGCAATTACGCGATCGAAGTGAACGACGCCGAGGGACGGCCGCGACACATCGAGCTCTCCGAAGTGCGCGCCTACGGTCCGGACGGCGACATCGAAGGCTTCGACGGCATCGCCCGCGACATGACGCCGCAGAAGGTGGTGGAGGAAGAGCTGCGGCAGGCGAAGAATCACGCGGAGAGCGCCGACCGCGCCAAGAGCCAGTTCCTGGCGAACATGAGCCACGAGATCCGGACGCCGCTGAACGCGATCCTCGGCATGACGGCGCTGGCGGCGAAGCAGGACCCGACGCCGAAGATCAGCGAGTACCTCGGCAAGATCGGATCGTCGGCCCGGCTGCTGGCGGAGCTGATCGAAGACATCCTCGATCTCTCGCGCATCGAGACGGGACGGATCGAGATCTCGCGCATCGATTTCGATCTCGACGACATGCTGGCCGAGCTCTCCGACGTGGTCGGCGTGCGCGCCGGGCAGAAGAACCTGGAGATCCTCTTCAACACGATGGTCGACGTCCCGCGCCGGCTGCGCGGCGATCCGGTGCGGCTCAAGCAGGTGCTGCTGAATCTCCTCAACAACGCGCTGAAGTTCACGACCGCGGGGGAGATCGTGGTGGAGATCGCGCCGGTGGAGCTGCGCCGCGACCGCGCGGAAGTGCGCTTCTCGGTGCGCGACACCGGCATCGGCATCGCGCCGGAACATCAGGCCACGCTGTTCGAGCCGTTCACGCAGGTCGACGCGACGATGACGCGCCGCTTCGGCGGCATGGGCCTCGGCCTGGCGATCTCGCGCCGCCTGGTGCGGATGATGGGCGGCGAGCTGCAGGTGGAGAGCGAAGTGGGCCTCGGCAGCACGTTCAGCTTCACCGCGCAGTTCGATCTGCCGCGCGGCGCCACCGGTACGCGCCGGCTGGCGGACGAGTTCCGCGACCTGCCGGTGCTGGTGGCCGACGACAACGCCAGCGCGCGCACGGTGCTGACGAACATGCTGCGCTCTCTGTCGTGCCAGGTGACGGCGGTCGACTCGGGCGAGGCGGCGGTGTCGGAAGCGACGCGCGCGGCGCGCGAGGGAAGTCCGTACCGCCTGGCGATCCTCGACTGGAAGATGCCGGGACTCGACGGCGCGGCGGCGGCGGCGAAGTTGTCGGCGCAGGCACCGCTGCCGGTCATCCTCGTCACCGCGTACGAGCGCGAGTACGCCGACCGGCAGGCGGAGGCGAAGGGAATCGACGCCGTGCTGCACAAGCCGGTGAGCCCGTCGATGCTGCACGACGCGGTGCTGAACGTGCTGACGCCGGCGCCGCGGCGCGTGAAGACGGGCGAGGTGCCGAACCCCGTCCGCTTCATGCCGGGAAAGCGCGTGCTGCTGGTCGAGGACAACGAGATCAACCGCGAGGTCGCGCGCGAGTTGCTCACCGCGGCCGGACTGCATGTGACCGAGGCGCACAACGGATATCAGGCCATGGAGCAGCTGTCGTCGCAATCGTTCGACGCGGTGCTGATGGACGTGCAGATGCCGGAGCTCGACGGCGTGGAGACGGTGAAGGCAATTCGCGCGGCGAGCGGACGCTTCGGCAACCTGCCGGTGATCGCCATGACCGCGCACGCCATGCTCGGCGACCGCGAGCGCTTCCTCGACGCCGGCATGAGCGACTACATCGCCAAGCCGATCGAGGAGAAGGAGCTGATCGCCGTGCTGCGGAAGTGGATCGGCGCGACGGAGCCGATCACGGCGAAGCAGAAGCTTCCGACGACGACGCCGCCGAAAACCGATCCGACGGAGGTGCTGCCGGGGCTCCTGGTCGGCGACGGCGTGCGCCGCACGAACGGAAACATGCAGCTCTACAAACGCCTCCTTGCGGAGTTCCGGCGGGAGATGGATGAAGTCCTTCCGCACCTCCGCTCGCTGATCGAAGGGAATGTGACGAGCGAGGCGATGGACGTGCTGCACACGGTGAAAGGCTCGTCCGCGACGCTCGGCGCGCGGCGGGTGGCGGAGATCGCGGCGGCGCTCGAGTCGCGGCTGCGCAAGGGCGAGGCGATCACGGCCGACGAGCTGGCGGAGGCGGTGGCCGAGGTGCGCGGGAGCATCGACAAGTTCCTGGACGAGAGGAGTGCGGACGTCTCGTCCGCAGAGGGCGGACGGGACGTCCGCACTCCTCTCGAGATCCTCCCCATCACGAAGCAGCTCGGCGAGCATCTGCGGCAGAACAACCTGGCGGCGATGTCGTGCTTCGAGGAGTTGAAGAGCGCCGCCGGCGCGCGCTTCCGCGAACCGATGCAGAAGCTCGAGCAGAGCCTCGACCGGCTCGACTTCGACTCCGCGCGCGTGCACCTGGAGTCGATCGAGACGGAGATCGGATCGGAGCCGGCGCCATGACCCGCCACGTCGACAGCCGGCAGCGCGTGCTGATCGTCGACGATCAGCCGGGGAACATCCGCGTCATGGCGGAGGTGCTGCAGGGCGACTACGAGCTCTTCTTCGCCACCTCGGGGGCGAAGGCGCTGGAGGTCATCGCGGCGAACGACATCGAGCTGGTGCTACTCGACGTGGTGATGCCGGAGATGGACGGCTTCGAAGTCTGCCGCCGGCTGAAGTCCGACGGGAAGACGGCGCGCATCCCGGTGATCTTCGTGACGGCGCGTGAGGAGACGCACGACGAGACGCGCGGCTTCGAGGCGGGCGCGGTGGACTACATCATCAAGCCGATCGTGCCGCCGATCGTCCGGGCCCGCGTGCGGACGCACCTCGAGCTGAAGCGCGCGCGCGACCTGCTGGAGCGGATGGCGTCGATCGACGGACTGACCGGCATCGCCAACCGCCGGCAGCTCGACACGTTCCTGGCGCAGGAGTGGAAGCGCGCCGCGGGCGGCGGATCGCCGATCTCGATCGCCATCATCGACGTCGATCACTTCAAGAATTTCAACGACACGCACGGTCACGCGAAGGGCGACGAATGCCTGCGCGCGATCGCTCAGGCGCTGCGCAGCGTCGCGCGCCGCAACTCCGATCTCGCCGCGCGTTACGGCGGCGAGGAGTTCGCCATCGTGCTGCCCGATACGCCGGGCGAGGCGATGGCGGCGCTCCTCGGCTCGCTGCTCGACACCGTGCGCGAGCTCTGCCCGGCCACGGTCAGCGCCGGCGCCGTCACCCTGATTCCCGCCCGCGACGCCGACCCTTCGTCGGCGCTCGAAGCCGCCGATCGATTGCTCTACGAGGTGAAACGAGGAGGCCGCAACCACGCGCTCCACGCGGACCTGATGCGAGGCAGCAGGCAGCGCATCGATTCCGCCGCGCCCGTGGCCGGAGAGGTTGTATGAAGAAGCAAACGCTTTCGCACGCACTCACGTCCTTCTCCCCCGCCGCGCGGGGGAGAAGGTGCCGCAGGCGGATGAGGGGGCCTCTCCTGGCGGCCGCGCTCTTTCTCGTCGCGCAGGCCGCGCTCGCCGTTCAATCCGAAGAGAAAGAGCTGGCCGAACTGCTGAACATCGTGCAGCAGGAGACCGACGTCGCGACGAAGACGCGACTCAACAGCGACTACGTTCCGGGCATCGTCACGGTGCTGGAAGGCGACGAGCTCGAAGCGCTCGGGGTGCGCACCGCGGGCGAGGCGCTGGGGCTCGTGCCGGGGATGGAGGCGGTCCTCACCGACCGCGCGGCGAGCTCGGTCATCGTGCGCGGCCTCGACTTCCCGTTCAACGCCGGAAACACGCAGGTCCTGCTCAACGGCGTCGCGGTGGCGCGGCAGGACGGCGGCTTCAACACGTCGGCGCTGCTGATCCCGGTGGAGCAGATCGACCGCATCGAGGTGATCCGCGGACCGGGCTCCGTCGTCTACGGCGACTTCGCCTTCATGGGACTGGTGAACATCATCACGCGCAAGCAGGGAACGCGCGCGCTGCTGCGGCACGAGTCGCCGCATCCGGCGACGCTCGGCGCCGCGCGCGTCGGCTCGAAATCGGGCGACCGCGTCACCTGGTCGCTCAACGTGTCAGGGCTGCACAGCACCGACATCGCCACGCCGGCAAACATCGCCGAGGCGCGCGAAGGACGGACCTTCGCCATCGCCAACGTCGCCTTCGGCGGCTTCTCGTTCATCGCGCAGAGCGTGCATCGCAATTTCACGCCGACCATCGGCACGCAGCACTCGCACGAAACGTCGTGGGACAGCGAGGCGAAGTACAACCGCGAACTGCGGCACGGACTGAACGCGGAGGTGCGGCTCACGCACCTGCACAACGACATCTCCGAACCGGTCGACATCCTCAGCGGCGGACTGACGAAGGCCGCGGCGAACGTCACCTGGAGCGGCTGGCGCAGGCAGTCGTGGCTGATCGGCGCCGACTATTCGCGCTCCGGACTGGACGACGCGTATCACACTCCCCCACCCGCCCCCGGCGCGCCGCTCGGCGCTCCGGTGCTGCTCGCGCACGACGTCCACCGCGAGATCGAAGGGGCGGTGCTGCAGGACCGGATCGACATCAGCCAGGCGCTGACGCTGACGCTCGGCGGACGCTACGACCACTACAGCGATCTCGATTCGCGTTTCACGCCGCGCATCTCGGTGGTGTGGCGCGTGAACGACCGGCACATCGTGAAGGCGCAGTACGCGGAGGGGTTCCGCCCGCCGACGTTCTTCGAGTTCTATCAACCGCCCGCGCCGGGATCGGTGCCGCGTTATCCGTTCGAAACGAACGCGACGTCGGAGCTGAACTACGTCTATCGCAACAGCGGTCGCGTCGGACGGGTGACGCTGTTCCACTCGATGCTCAGCGACATGATCCGCCCCGGCGGCGTGGTGGTGAAAGGCGACGCGTGGGCGCAGGGGGGCGAGTTCGAGTGGACGCAGGAGCTCGGGACGAAGCTGAAGGCGGGCGCCAATCTGTCGTATGCCGAGACGTTCGATCCGCGCGTGCCGAACGGCGGCGGCGCGAACCCGGTCTCGTCGAAGTACCTCGCCAACGCGACGCTGATCTACCGCGTGATGCCGAACCTGATCATCGGCGGACGCTTCAACTACGTCGGCGCGCGCGTCGCGGGCAAGGGATTCCGCACCACCGACATCACCATCTCGCGCCAGGACCTCTTCCTCCCCGGCCTCGGCATCCGCGCCGGCGTGAAGAACGGACTCGACTCCGACATCACGTTCCTCACCGCGCGGCCGAACGGCACGACCGGCGTGTCGGCGTGGCCGGGGCGCAGTGCATGGGTGCAGTTGTCGTGGAAGCAGTGAAGTGTTGGGGTCGCATCTGGAAAATCAACTTAACGCGGCGGCGTTAAGTTGATTTTCCAGATGCGACCCCAACTTTCTAGATCGCGTGGGCCATCTGGACGCTGGGATCGTTGGTCGTGTTGTCGGTAGTCGATCCGTAGATGAAGATGCTGCCGCTGGTGACGGTGAACGAGAGGGTCTCGCCACCGGTCAGCGCGAAGCCGTCGAGCAGCACGGCTGACGTGACCTGGCTGAAGAAGGTCGGCTCGTACGACTTCGAAACGCTCTTCACCACGACGCCGTCCTTGTCGCGGACGACGATGTTTACCGAGGCGCCGGCGGCGAGCGTGCGGACGCCGACGTTGAGACGGAACTTCGTCACGTCGGACGGCGCGAGCAGAACGCCGGTGCTGCCGGCCTGCAGCGCTTCCTCCTCCGCGAGCTGGTCTTCGGCCAGACCGGTCGTGCCGAGGGCGCCGGCGTCATTGAAGACGCGCACCAGGCTGGCGGGCAGCGGCGAGTTGATGTCGCCGACGATGTCCGCGCTTCCCAGGCCGCTGGCGACACCCATCGCCGGCAGGAGGTCGGGATAGAGCTGCGTCTTGCCCGGCGCGAGCGAGTACGTGAGCGAGGGATCGGAGGCCGAGCCGGAGACGCCGACGGTGTGGAAGACGATCTTTCCGGAGATCGTGACGTCCTTCGGGTTGTACAGCTGCACGGAGGTCTTGAAGAACGAACCGAACGCGCCCTGCACGGAGCCGACGACGGCGAGGATCCGCTTGAGCGGCACCGGCGTCGGGTTGATCAGCACGTTGATGGCCGTGGAGAACTCGGAGAAGACGTTGCACGAGTTGGCGTTGTTGTGCGCCTTCAACCGGTAGTAGTAGCGGGTGTTACCGGTGTTGTGCGTGAAGGTCGCCGACGTCGTGGTGAGCGTCTGCGTCGTCGTCCCGGTGGCGAACGTCGGATCGGTCGATTCATCGAGGAGGTACTCGGTGGCGTTGGTCACCGAGTCCCAGGAGATGGTGTACGGCACGCCGGCATCGGCCGAGGCCGGACCGGTGAGCACCGGCACCGGCGGCGCGGTACAGGTGACGGGCGCCGGAACGACGGTGATGCTCGAGGTGTCGCTGGCGCTGTTGGCGAGCGTCGCGGTGATCGTCGCCGAACCGAGGGCGATGCCCTGCACGGTGAAGTTCGCGGACGTGGAACCGGCCGGGATGTTGACGCTGGCCGGGACCTTGGCCACGCTCGTGTTCGACGAGAGCAGCGTGACGGTGGTGGCGGAGCCGGTGGCGATGTTGATGGTGGCGGTGAGCCCGCTGGTGCCGCCGAGGTTCACGTTGCGCGACGCCGGGGTGAGCGAGAGCGTGAGCGCCGGGATGTTGATCGCGCCGTCGTTGAGCGACAGCCGTGAGTTGGCAACCGTCTCCTTCGTCGCCGAGCTGCCGCCCTGGTCCGTCAACTGCGTGACCGACGAATCGAGCGTCAGGGTGATCGATGTTCCGGGGGCGGCCGACGCGCTGAGCGTGAAGCTCATGTGCGCGACGAGATTGCCCGGGGACCCGGCGTTGAGCGTGAACGGGATCTGATTCCCCGACTCCGGGAAGGTGGCGAGAATGGAGATCGAGTTCGACGTCGACGGCTTCGATTCGAACGACGGCGACAGCGACGACGTGATGCCGGTGCGGGCGATGGAAACCGACTGCACAGCCGACGCCGGCGAGTACGTCACCTTGATGCTGAACGACTGGATCTTCGATCCCGCCGGCTGATCCATCCCCAGCGGTGTACCGGAGACATCCCGGATATAGATCGGGACGTCGACGCTGGTACCGGTGGCGGTGACCGAGGCGACGGTGACGACGTCGGTCGCCGCGCTGGCGATCGACGGCAGAAAACCGCAGAGGACGACAACGGCGACGAGTACGGCGAGACGGTTGCGGGTCATGGGGATCCTCATAGACGAGTTCGAATGGCGATTGCCGCGAGCATGATGGCGAGAAGAATCAGCGCCCACTGCGTGAGCGTCGGGATCGTTTCGACGGCGGCGACATTGATCGCACCGTTGACGAGGAGAAGGCGGGCGTTGGCCACCGTCTCCGCCGTGGCCGGAGTTCCCGACTCATTGGTCAGCTCGGTGGCGATGGGATCGAGCGTGAGCGTGATGACGGTGCCGGTCGGGGTGTTCGGAATGAGCGTGACGTGCAGCGTGGCGACCTGGTTTCCGGGAGCGGCGCCGTTCAGGGTGAACGGGATCAGGTTCGTCGCCTCGGAGAAGGTGTCGATCAGGTTGGCCACTCCGGGCGACGACGGATTGCTCTCGAACGTCGGCGTGAGCGGCTGCGTGATGCCGCCGCGCGTCAGCGTCATCGACTGCACGTAGACGGCGTTCGACGCGGTGATGCGGATGCCGTACGACTGGATGCGCGAACCGGCCGGCTGATCGATCCCCAGCGTCGTGCCGGAAAGATCGTTGATGTAGACCGGCACGTCGACGGACCCGCCGCTGCTGCCGTTGACGGTGGCGACGGTGACGATGTCGTGCGGAGTCGGCTGAGCCGCCGCCGGAGCGGCGGGCATCAGCCAGCTGAGAATCGAGACCACTGCGGTCCCGAGGAGAATCGATTTCACTGATTTCATTCTGCGTTCGTTCCCTTCGTGCTCTGTTTCGGGGTACGGGGGGTGGAATCGCCAAGGGTCGTTCCGTGGAGCTGGAGCATGCCGTTGCCGACGGACGCGGAGCGCGTCCCTTCGGCGTTGGTCAGAAGCGTGAGCGCCGGATCGATGCTGATGCGTCCCGCCGCACGCGGCGTGAGCTCGATCTCGGCGATGACGGCCGAACCGTTGTTGATGGCCAGCGGCGTCGAGTCATCGAAGGAGATGAGGTACGACATCGCGGTCGCCGAACGGCGGCTGATCTCGAACAGCGGCTGGAGCGACGAAGCGGCGCCGGCGCGGCGGATGACCGCGTCGCCGCTGTTCTCATCGAGCAGGACGCTGAGCGACATCGCCTGCGGCGTGGCCGAGCCGCGGGCCAGCGTCACCAGAACCGGGATGACGTAATGACCGTTGCGGAGCTGCGCCTTGCCGAGCGTGATCGCGCCGCGGATCGGCGCGCCGGTCGACGAGGAGACAGGACCGGTCTTCGATTCCGGACGCGGACCGCTGCGGAAGAGGTAGTTGACCGCGTAGAAGATGTCGGCCGGGTCGACGGCGCCGTCGCCGTTGGCGTCACCCGACATCATTCCGATCGCGCCGATCGGCGCGTGGCCGTTCAGGTAGAGGTAGTTGACGAGGAAGAAGATGTCCGACGGATCGACGACGTTGTCGCCGTTCGGATCGAACTGCTGCGGCCTGAACGTGTAGCCGTTGGTGAGCGTGCCGCTCGTGGCGTTGGTGTTGGTCACGGTGACGTTGACGGTTCCGGGCGCGTGGGCCGGAGTCTTCGCCGTCAGTTTCGTCGGATTGACGATGACGACGTTGGTGGCGCTGGCACCGCCGAATGTGACGGTGGCCCCGGCGAGGAAGCCGGTGCCGTTGACCGTCACCGGCTGGCCGCCGAAGAACGGACCGTTGGCCGGAACGACCGAGGTGACGGTGACGGGCGGCGGAGCCGGCGTGACCGTGACGTTGGCCGTCTTGTGGTCGGAGCAGCCGGCGCTGGTGGTGACGGTGACGTCGAGCGTCAGCGAGCCTGCGGCGCCGGCGGTGAAGGTGATCGACGCGGTGCCCGCGCCGGCCGTGATGGAGCCGTTGCCGATGATCCAGGCGTAGGTGGCGCCGGCGCCGGCGTTGGCGACGGAGGCGATGTTGCCGGTGGAGCCGGAGACGACGCTGCCCGGCACGGTGATGGTGGCGTTGGGGAACGGATTGACCGTGACGGTGGTGACGGCCGAGGCGGCGCTGCTGCAGCCGCTGGTCGTGACGACGACGGTGTAATCACCGGCGGTGCTGGCGACGTACTGCTGGCCGGTCGCGCCGCCGATCGGGTTGCCGTTGACGTACCACTGGTTGCCGGACGCGCTGCTCGAGGTGAGCGTGACGTTGCCGCCGGTGCAGAACGAGGTCGGTCCGCCCGGCGTGATGGTCGGCGTCGCGGGGATCGGGTTGACGGTGACGACGACGGCGTTCGACGCGGCGCTGGTGCAGCCGGTGGCCGTGACCTTCACGGTGTAGCTGCCCGAGGCGGTGGCGCTGTACGTCTGGTTGGTCGCGCCGCCGATCGGGTTGCCGTTGAGATACCACTGGTTGCCCGACGCGCTGTCCGAGGTCAGCAGGACGCTGCCGCCGGCGCAGAAGGTCGTCGGTCCACCCGGGGTCGCGGTCGGCGTCGCGGGAATCGGATTGACGGTGAGAGTGACGTTGCGACCGAACTGGCTGTGGCAGCCGAGGGCATTGAGCTGCGCGGTGTAGACGCCGGACTGCGTCGCCGTGTAGCTCTGGCTCATCGCACCCGGAATCGGCGCGCCGTCCTTCCACCACTGGATGCCGGTCGCGCTGTCGGAGTCGATGATCTGGCTGCTGCCGGCGCAGATCGAGAGCGTCGTCACCGCCGAGTTCTGACCGCGGAAGGTGATGAACGGCGCATGCGGCGTCGGGTTCTGCACGACATAGCCGGCCGATTGCGCCGAGGTGCAGTTGCCGATCGTCGCCGTGGCGTAGTAGGTGCCGACGCCGGTGGCCTGATAGGTGGAGCTGGTCTCGCCGTTCAGGGTGTTGTTGTCCTGGTACCACTGGTACGAGGTCGCCCCTGCCGACGTGGCGGTGAGCGTGAGCGGCTGCTCGGGACACGCCTGGTCCTGCGTGCCGGTGCCGTTGGTGGTGGCGTTGATCGTCGGGACCGGCGGCGTGGTGCCGATGTCGAGCACGACCGGATCGGAGGTCGAGCTGCAGCTGTTGCCGTCCGTGACGGTCACGGTGTACGAGCCGCTCGCCGTCGCGGCGTACGACGCGCCGGTCTCACCGGCGATCGGATTGCCGCCGAGATTCCACTGGTTGCCGCTGGCGCTGCTCGAGTTGAGCGTGATGCTGCCGGTGCAGCTGGAGGTGCCGCCGACCGGCGTGATGGTGGGCTGCGGCGGCAGCGGATTGACGGTGACGACGACCGCGGCCGACGTCGGGCTGACGCAGTTCAGCAGCGTGACGACGACGGTGTAGCTGCCCGACGCGGTGGCGATGTACTGCTGGCCCGTCTCGCCGCCGATCGGATTACCGTCGAGGTACCACTGGTTGCCGCTCGCGGCGTCGGAAGTGAGCGTGACGCTGCCGCCCGCGCAGAACGTCGTGGGGCCTCCCGGCGTAATGCCTGGCTGCTGCGGAATCGGATTGATGGTCACCGGCGTGGAGCCGGAGACGATGCAGCCGTTCGGCGCAGTGACGGTCAGGCTCAGGGTGACGGCGCCGGATGCGCCGGCGTCGTAGGTGATGCTCTGGGTATTCGTGGCTGATGTAATGGTTCCGTTGGCGATGCCCCAGGAGTAGGCGCTCATACCGGCCGGACCCGACGCGGTGTTGCCGGTCGAGTTGGCGCAGACAGCCGCCGGCGTCGGCGTGATCGTGGCGACGGTCCCGCTGCAGTCGACGTCGTTGAAGCAGCTGGTCGCATCGTTCAGTGTCGGCGTGACGGCCGGGTTGGTGCTGGCCAGGTACGCTTTGTACTCGAGATAACGGAGGTTGTAGAACTGCGGCGAGAGCTGGACGGGCGAGGTGGTGAAGAAGGTGCCTGCCGTGCCATCCGGTCCGACGAAGTTGAACGGTCCGTTGACGTTGTTCGATCCGGCGATCTGGAACTGAAGAGAGGTATTGGCCGGCGTCGAACCGTTCCAGGAGAAGGTCGACCAGATCGGCGTGAGTCCGCCCGAGGGGTTCGAATCCTTCGGACTGGAGGTGAAGTTACCCGCCGCTGCGTAACCGACCTGCATGTAGGTTCTGAAGTTGTAATCGCGGGTCGTGTCGGTGGACCACGTCCCGCCGCTGTCGGCTGAAAGGACCCGCGACCCGCTGGCATACGTGCTGGGCGACGAACGAATCCAGAAGTAGCCGCTGCCCGCCGGGGCCGATACCGGCCGCAGGATGAGAGCGTATTGCGTTCCTGCAGTCAGAGCTGCCGGTGAGCCAAAGGTGGCCGTGAACAAAACGGTCCCGCCGCTGGCGAAGGCCGAGCCGGGGACGCTCACGCTGGCAAGGTCGGCGCCGGTCGGTAATCCGGCAGCCGTGTTGCGAACGGAGAGCGTGAGATTCGGGGGCGTGGCTCCGCATCCGCTGCAGAAGAGCTGGAAGTCCGCTTTGACCAGTGTGCCGGTCACCCCTGCAATGAAGGTCTGTCCGGTCCAGTTGGGCGTGCCGAAGCCGGTCCCGGTCGTCGTACCGGCGGTGTTGAACTGATCGCTCGCCGGCGCGTTCGACAAAGTGACGTCGCCCGGGCTGGCGTTGATGTCGGCGGTGCTGGAGGCGACGCCGGTCAGGAAATCGGCCTGCGTGGTGTCGGTGAGGCAGGCGCTCTGCGGTGAGGACGAGAGCGAGAAGTTCTGGGTCGTGGTACCGCCGTCGGTCACGACGATCGACGAGGCGGAGCCTGGGACGAAGCCGGGTTTACTGGCGGTCATCGACGGATAGGTTCCCGCCGGGATGCCGGTGAACGAGTAATTGCCCGAGCCGTCGGTGGCGGTCGAGCGCGCGCCGAGCATCACGGTGGCGCCGGGGATCGGAGCGCCGCCGGGGTTGACGGTCACCGTGCCGGATACCGTGCCGCCGGCGCCGACCGGCGTGCACTCGGGGTAGACGAACGAGCCGAACTTCGTCAGCCAGCGATGGTTGAACGTCTGATCGGCCGGGTTGGCGTATTCATTGGTGAGCCAGAACCTGCAGCCGTCGGGGTCGAGCGACACCGAGCTGTAGTCGCCCCAGCGGGTCGTGCCGGTCTGCGAGGCGGTTCCGGTAAAGAATGTCTGTTCGGTCTTGCTGAAGGTGTTGACCGGATCGCCCGCCAGCCGGCCGGCGTAAGCAATCGACGGAAATGCGGTTCCGCTCGAGGTGCTGTAGCCGAGCGCCATGTTGCCGGCTCGATCGAGTGCCAGGCTGGGCGTGAACCGGTTGATGACGTTTGAGCCGTCGGGATCCCACGTCGTCGCCTGCGGAATCGCGGCCGCCACGGTACCGCCGGTGACATCCACCTGATACCAGCGTGGCGCCGCGAATCCTGAGGTGTTGCCTCGGCGCACGGTATGCGGAACCCACAACGACTCCGTTCCGCCGAAGTTGGTGTACTGGTTCTGCACCATCGCCCGGATCTGGAGCACGTCGAGAAGCGTCGCCGTCCCCGGCTGGGCGGCATTGGCGACGGCAGCATTCGGCCAGCTCGTGGCGGCGAGCGGCGTGTCGGGACCGGTGAATGTCGACAACGAGAGGTTGGTCCAGTCGACGTGGAACTTGTAGACGGTCACCGCGTTGAGAAATTGCCAGGTGGAGATGTACAGGTTGGGGCGGCCCGGAGGCGGCGTTCCCGTCTGCAGGCGCGAGTTGCTCGGGATGACGGTGAAATCACCCCCGCCGATGTTGAAGGTGACGATCTTGACCGTCGGGCTGCCGGCGTACATCTGGGCCTTGTTGAACGCCCACGCCCGGGCGCCCTGGAACGAGGAGCCGGCGCCGAAGGAGAACATGTTCGCCGACATGTAAAGGCCGTCGGGCCAGATGCCGAACTTCTCGTAGTCGTTGAGCGCGTCGGTGATCTGGATGGAGTAGAAGTTCCAGCCGCCGGCGACCGGGTCGCCGCTCATGGAGACGGCAAAGCACTGGTATGCCGGCGCGAGGACGTTATTGCTGACGTCGGTCAGGAAGGCAAAGTCGGTGATGATCCAGCGGTCTTCGTACGTGTCGTAGAGGACCACCGGGTCGCCGAAATTGTTCGTGTCGCAGAGGTTCCCGAAGTTCCCCTGGCTCATGAAGGTGTTGAAGCTGAAGCCTGCTTCCATGAAGCCGTCCGTCTTGCGGAAGACGCCGACGGAGGTGTTGACGGCCTGGATGTAGTGGGTCGGACCGACGTCGCCGGTCGTGTCGGGCGGACTGCCGGCGCCGAAGTTGAAGCGGTCGAGGCCTTCGAAAACGGCGATCGGCGGCGGCGCCTGGACCATCGGCACGGCGATCGGCCGGCTCATCGAGTCCGGCGCGATGGCGCCGCCCGGCGTTTCGATCGTGGTGGGGGTATTCGGCGGCGGTTCCAGCTCATTACGCTCCCGCGACGGCGGCCGCGTGTGCGGAAGGGAACGGAGATCGAACCGGCGACTGCTGGCCTTGGTCAGGTGCCGCTCAACGGGCGGCCCGACCGGATGCGGACTCGGCTTCCCCGTGGCCTTCTTGTCGTCGTGGTCCGAGTCTTTTCTCTGCGGCTTGATGCGAGGCGCCGCTTTCAAGGGACTGTCCACGGTCTTTTCTATGACTTCGGCGCCCGCTTTTTTCTTGCTCTTCCGAGAATGGCTCTTCGCCTCCGCGGTCGCGATGCAGCAGATCGTCACCAGCACGAGAAGCAGGAGATTGCGAATACGTTTCATCGATACGTTCCTTTACGTTGACTCAAGATGCGGCCTGTAGTGCGCCAAAAATCAGTTCGCTGAGTGTGACGACCGACTGCGGTTTCGGGAGAAGCGCGAGCTTGGCGTCCGACGCCAGCCGCGTGAGCTCGGGCGAGCCGTAGCCGGTGACGACGATGACCGAGGCTCGCGGCTGCAGCATGGCGATGTCACCGAGCATCTCGCCGTCGTCCATGTGCACGGCGCCGGTGAGAAACGGATCGACGACCACGACGCCGTAGCGGTTGGAGCGCATGAGCGTCGTCGCCGTCGAATGCTCGACGGCGACGTCGACGTCGCAACCCTGCCGCGCCAGGTACTGACGCAGAGAGCCGGCGATCAGCTCATCGTCGTCGATGAGCAGGACTCTGGCCTGGGCGGTCGGTTCGATGGCGGTCATGGGATCTGCAGCCGTCCATTCGCCGGCGTCGCTTTCTGCGTTCCGGCGCGATTCCCGAGCATGGTCAACGCGGGATCGAGCGTGATACCGGGACCGGTTCTCCGCGACCCGGTGAGCTCGACCTCGGCGATGACCGCGGAGCCGCGCGCGTCGAGGACGAGCGGGGTCCGCTCGTCGAACACGGCGACGTAGGAAAGCGTGTCGCGCAGGCGTCTCGTGATCTCGAAGCGCATCTCCGCACCCGCTGGTCGATGAATGAATGCCGGACCGATGTTGCGAATGCTAATCGAAATCGCCTGCGGCGCCGCGGAATCTGCGGCCGCGGTGTAGACGATCGGCACGAACGTGCGGCCGTCGCGCAGGACCGGCTCGCCGAACGAGAGACTGCCGGCGATCGGCGCGCCGACCGCGTTCACGGCCGGCGTCAGCGCCATCGGAGCGGGACCGCCGGTGAAGAGGTAGTTCACGGTGTAGAAGATGTCGGCCGGATCGACCACGTCGTCGCCGTTCGCGTCACCCGACAGCAACCCGTCCGCACCGATCGGCGCCGGGCCGCCGGTGAAGAGGTAGTTGACGAGATAGAAGATGTCGGCCGGATCGATGACGTTGTCGCCGTTCGGATCGAAGCGCGGTCCGTACGTGAAACCCCCGACGAGAGTGCCGGTGCTGGTGTCGGTGTTCGTGACCGTGACGTTCACGGCGCCCGAGGCATGCGCGCCGGTCTTGGCCGTGATGCTGGTGGAGCTCACGACGACGACGTTGGTCGCCGGCGTGCCGCCGAGCGTCACCGTGGCGCCGGCCTGGAAGCCGGTGCCGGTGATGGTGATCGGCGTGCCGCCGCCCGTCCATCCGTGCGACGGCGTGACGTTCGTGACGATGACGTTCTGAGGAGGCGCGGTCACGGTGACGTTCGCCGACTTCGCGTCGGAGCAGCCTGCGCTCGTCGTCACGGTGACGTTGAGCGTGAGCGTGCCGGCGGCGCCGGCGGTGAAGGTGATGTTGCGGGTGCCGCTGCCGGCCGTGATCGTGCCGCCGGTGATGGTCCAGGCGTAGGTCGCGCCCACTCCCGCGTTCGCGACGCTGGCCGGGTTGCCGGTGGAGCCGGATGCGACGGGGCTGGCGACGGTGATCGTTGCGTTCGGATTCGGGTTGACGGTGACGGTCGTGACGGCCGAGGCGGCGCTGCTGCAGCCGCTGGTGGTCACGACGACGGTGTAGTCACCGGCCACCGAGGCGATGTACGTCTGGTTCGTCGCGCCGGTGATCGGGCTGCCGTTCAGACGCCACTGGTTGCCGCTGGCGCTGCTCGAGGTGAGCGTCACGCTGCCGCCCGCGCAGAAGGTCGTCGGACCGCCCGCGTTGATCGTCGGCGTCGCCGGAATCGGATTGACGGTGACGCTCGTGGCCGCGGAAGCGGCGCTGCTGCAACCGCTCGTGGTCACGATGACCGTGTAGTTGCCGCTCGCCGTCGCGCTGTACGCCTGATTCGTCGCGCCGCCGATCGGGTTGCCATTGAGATACCACTGGTTGCCGCTGGCGCTGCTCGAGGTGAGCGTCACGCTGCCGCCCGCGCAGAAGGTCGTCGGACCGCCCGCGTTGATCGTCGGCGTCGCCGGAATCGGATTGACGGTGACGCTCGTGGCCGCG
>Ga0207703_10000930_pt1 | contig 28483 bp, 24 predicted proteins | sample KBSSwiS12_FD_184304 | JGI IMG/M metagenome (GOLD analysis project Ga0207703, IMG submission 184304) | Switchgrass rhizosphere microbial communities from Kellogg Biological Station, Michigan, USA - KBS Switchgrass S1-2 (SPAdes) (version 2) | ecosystem: Host-associated > Plants > Roots >...
GCTTCTTCTCGCCGATGAAAGTCCTCGATCACCTCGAAGAGTGGCTGATCTCGACCCTGATGGGGCTCGCGACGATCATCATCTTCGTCGCGGTGATCCATCGCTACCTGTCCGGCATGCCGATCCCGGGCGTTCAGGACTGGCTGCTGACGCTCAATTTCTCGTGGGCGCAGGAGGCGACGATCTACCTCTTCGTCTGGATGGCCAAGTTCGGCGCCGCGTACGGCGTTCGCACCGGCATCCACGTCGGCGTCGACCTCTTCATCAACCGCATGAAGGACAAGTCGCGCGCCAAGTTCGTTCTCTTCGGCCTGCTCGCCGGCGCCCTCTTCACCGGCACGGTCGCCGCGCTCGGCGCGCACTTCGTCTGGGCCAATGGCGCGCACTACGCGTTCTTCCATGTGCTCGGCCTCGACACCACCGGGATGACCTCCGGGCCGACGACGCCCGACCTGGAATGGCAGACGTGGATCATCTACTCGGCAATCCCGCTCGGCTCGTCGCTGATGTGCTTCCGCTTCCTCCAGGTCGCGTGGCACTTCCGTCGCACCGGTGACCTGCCGCACCACGACCACGGCCACGTCGAGGGCATCGACGAAGTCACCCCGCACGACGTCAACCCGGCGAAGACATGAACGGCCTGATCATCTTCGGCCTGCTCATCCTGCTCATGGCGACCGGGATGCCGATCTCGATCGCCCTCGGCCTGACGGTGCTGACCTTCATCTTCGGCTTCACCAGCGTGCCGCTGCAGTCGGTCGCGCTCAAGCTCTTCACCGGTCTCGAGAGCTTCGAGATCATGGCGATCCCGTTCTTCATCCTCGCCGGCAACTTCCTGACCCATGGCGGCGTGGCGAAGCGGATGATCAACTTCGCCAGCTCGCTGGTCGGCCACTGGTACGGCGGCCTCGGCCTGGCGGCGGTGCTCGCGTGCGCTCTCTTCGCCGCGCTCTCCGGCTCGTCGCCGGCGTGCGTCGTCGCGATCGGCTCGATCCTGATGCCGGCGATGGTCCGGGCGGGCTTCCCGCCGCGCTTCGGCGCCGGCGTCATCACCACCTCGGGCGCGCTCGGCATCCTGATCCCGCCGTCGATCGCGATGGTGATGTACTCGGTCTCGACCAACACCTCGCTCGGCGCGATGTTCATCGCCGGCGTCATCCCCGGCATCGCCCTGGCGTCGATGCTCGGCGCCACGACCTGGTATCGCGCCCGCAAGAACAACTACCCGCGCCAGCCGCGCGCCAGCTGGGGCGAGCGCTGGGCGGCGTTTCGCAAGTCGGTGTGGGGGCTGCTCCTGATCGTCGTCGTCATGGGCGGCATCTACAGCGGCCTGTTCACGCCGACCGAGGCGGCGGCGATGGCGGCGGTCTACGCCTTCTTCATCGCCGTCTTCGTCTACAAGGACCTGACCCTGCGCGACGTGCCGCGCGTGCTGTTGCAGTCGGCCAACATGAGCGCGATGCTGCTCTACATCATCACCAACGCGATCCTGTTCTCGTTCGTGCTGACCAACGAGCAGATCCCGCAGCACCTCGCCGACTGGCTGGTCGGCATGGGCCTGGGCTGGATCGGCTTCCTGCTCGTCGTCAACATCCTGCTGCTGCTCGCCGGCAACGTGATGGAGCCGTCGTCGATCATCCTGATCATGGCGCCGATCCTGTTCCCGGTCGCCGTCAAGCTCGGCATCGACCCGGTCCACTTCGGGATCCTGATCATCGTCAACATGGAAGTCGGCATGTGCCACCCGCCGGTCGGGCTGAACCTCTACGTCGCCTCGGGGATCACGAAGATGGGAATCACCGAGCTGACGGTCGCGGTCTGGCCGTGGCTGCTGACGATGCTCACCTTCCTCGTCATCGTCACCTACTGGCCGGCGCTGTCGCTCTGGCTGCCGCACCTCATGCTGAAGTAGCGGCGCGCCGGGGCCCGGCGCTCAGGGCTTGGTGGCGACGAACATGAACCGGTTCAGGCAGAAGAACCAGTCGCCGGCAACGCCACGCGCGACCACGTCGGCGACCCAGGCGTCGGCGGCGCCGCGATCGACGCCGTGGCGGACGGCGGCGTTGCGGCCGAGCGCGAGCATGCCGGCGCCGAACGAGTCGGGGTCGTAGCTCGTCTCGAGGAGAGGGAACGCTTCGGCATGGGTCGGCGTCAGGCCGGCCTCGGCGAACAGCCGGTTCAGCTGACGCGGCAGGTGGGCGTGCGCGAAGCGCCAGCGGCCGTCGAAGATCCGGCGCATCAAGTCGACGTCGGGCGAGCCGTAGACGCAGAGGTCCCAGTCGGTCTCGAGCACGCCGAGCCGGCCGCCCGGGCGCAGGACGCGCGCCGCCTCGGCGATCGCGGCGACGATGTCGGGCACGTACGAATACGTCTGCACCGCGACGACGAAATCGGCGCTCGCGTTCGGCAGACCGAGCGCGATCGCATCGCCCTCGCGCAGGGCGACGCGATCGTCGAGACGGCGCGCGTGCACACGGGTGGCGGCGCCAGCGAGCATGTCGGCGCTCGCGTCGATGCCGGTCATGCGGCCCGCTACGCCGACGTCCTCGGCGAGCTCGCAGGTGAGGTGGCCGACGCCGCAACCGACGTCGACACCGGATTCGCCGGCGCGAACGTCGAGCAGCGCGCGAAAGCGGCGTCGCTGGGCGACGATCTGCGGGCTGGCGTAGAGCACTTCGAGGCGCGCGCCCATCGAGGCGTTGAAGACGTGGGGCGCAGGGTCGGTGGCGGCCAAGTCGATCTCCCGATATGTACAGACAATTATCGTCCGCGTCCGCGGTGGATTGCCGCCATGGCAAAGCCAGCCATCAGGGTAAACCCGTATTACGTCGGGAAAACTCGCTTCTCTAAAATGTCCGTACAAATAGGCCCTGCCATCCCCTGGAGACTTCATGCACATCATCCGCCGCCTCCTGCTCGCCGCCGCCGCGCTCGCCTTCGCCGGCACCGCGTCGGCGCAGCCGATCGTCATCAAGTTCAGCTTCGTCAACCCGGCCGATTCGCCCAAGGGCAAGGCCGCCGACTACTGGAAGAAGCTGGTCGAAGAGGGCACGAAGGGCCGCGTCAAGATCGAGCTCTACCCGAACAGCAGCCTCTACAAGGACAAGGAAGAGCTCGAGGCGTTGCAGCTCGGCAGCGTGCAGATGCTGGCGCCGACGCTCGGCAAATTCAGCGCCATGGGTCTGAGGGACTACGAAGCGTTCGACCTGCCCTACCTGTTCGACGACTTCGACCAGGTGCACCGCGTGACCCAGGGCCCGATCGGCAAGCAGTTGCTCGACCAGCTCGAGCCGAAGGGCCTCAAGGGCCTGGCCTTCTGGGACAACGGTTTCAAGCAGATGAACGCCAACAAGGCGCTGCGCGTTCCGGCCGACTTCAAGGGCGTCAAGATGCGGATCTTCAGCTCGAAGGTGCTCGATGCCCAGATGCGTGCGCTCGGCGCGATCCCGCAGGTGCTGGCGGCGAGCGAGATGTACCAGGCGATGCAGACCGGCCTGGTCGACGGCAACGAGAACACCGAATCGACGTTCTTCGACTTCAAGCTCTACGAGGTGCAGAAGTTCCTGACCGAGTCGAACCACGGCTACGTCGGCTACCTGGTCGTCGCCAACAAGAAGTTCTGGGACGGCCTGCCGCCCGACATCCGCAAGGTCATGGAAGAAGCAATGACAAAGACGACGGTCTACGCCAATGCGATCTCGAAGAGCGCGAACGATGCCGCCCTCGAAGGCATCAAGAAGACCGGCAAGACGACCGTCATCGACCTGACGCCGGCGCAGCGCGACGAGTGGAAGAAGGCGCTGAGGAAGACCCACTCGCAGATGGGCGACCGCATCAGCCAGCCGCTGCTGCAGGCGATCTACAAGGAAACCGGCGCGGGCAAGCCCTGACCGGCACCGACTCCGAAGGCGAAGAAACCATGCAGCCGCTCGCAGGAATCACCGTCCTCGACCTGACGCACATGCTGTCGGGCCCCTACGGCACGATGACGCTGACCGACCTGGGCGCGCGCACGATCAAGGTCGAGCCGCCCGGCCGGGGCGAAGGCACGCGCGAGCTGCTCGCCGGCCATCCCGACTACTCGCGCGACGGCATGGGCGCTTACTTCATGACGCTCAACCGCAGCAAGGAGAGCGTCTGCCTCGACCTCAAGAGCGATGCCGGGCGCGCGGTCTTCTACGACCTGGTGCGTCACGCCGACGTCGTCTTCGACAACTTCGGCGCCGGCGTGCCGCAGCGCCTGAAGATCGACCACGCGACGCTCGCTTCGATCAACCCGAGGATCATCACCTGCTCGGTCACCGGCTTCGGCGAGACCGGCCCCGACACGCAGCGGCCGGCGTTCGACCAGGTCGTCCAGGGCATGGGCGGCGGGATGAGCATCACCGGCCGGCCCGACGACGCGCCGGTGCGCGGCGGCATCCCGATCGGCGACCTCGGCGGCGGCATCTTCGGCGCGATGGGCGTGCTCGCCGCGCTGCAGGCGCGCCACGTCACCGGCGTCGGCCAGCACGTCGACGTGTCGATGCTCGACGCGCAGATCTCGCTCCTCACCTACATGGCGACGATGCACCTGATGTCGGGCCACATCCCGGGCCGGATCGGCAACTCGCACTTCGTCCACGTTCCGTACAACACGTTCAAGACGAGCGACGGCCACATCATCATCGCCTGCATCGGCGATGCGTTCTACGAGCGCTTCCTGAACGTGGTTCCGCACCCCGAGCTGATGAAGCCCGAGTACCTGAAGCAGCCGGTGCGTTACGCCGCGCGCGAGAAGATCGACGCGATCATCAACGAGGAGCTGGGCAAGAACACCTCCGCGTACTGGCTCGACAAGCTGCGCGCGGCGCGCATCCCGTGCGGACCGGTCAACGACTTCGCGCAAGCGCTGAGCGACCCGCAGATCCGCTCGCGCGACATGGTCGTCGAGGTGCCGCTGCCCGGCGGGACGAGCGTGCCGATGCCGGGCATCCCGATGAAGTTCTCCGACGCGCCGACGCCGGCGTTCAAGGAGCCGCCGACGCTCGGCCGCGACACCCGCACGGTGCTCGCCGACCTGCTCGGCTACGACGCGGCGAAGATCGACGCGTTGCGCGAGGGTCGCGCGATCCAGTAGTCGAGCGCGTTCGGCGCGGCCCGTGTTCGCCGCCGGGAGTCACGCGAAGCAGTTGCCGCCAGCGACGGCGTTCAGCTGATCGCCCCCGAGCGCGCCATCGCGTCGAGCTCGGCCTTTTCGTATCCGACGCTCGCCAGCGCGCTGCGCGAATGCTCGCCGAGCGCGGGTGCGACCGGCCGGATCGCGCCGGGCTCGTCCTCGAACTTGATCGGGATGCCGAGGTGGGTCTGCCCGTCGGGGAACTCGACGCGCATCTCGCGCGCCTTCAGGTGGTCGCTGCGCATCGCCTCGGCCAGCCCCTTGACCGGCGCCCAGCAGCAGTCGATGTCGGCGAAGAAGCGCTCCCACTCGGCGAGCGGGCGAGTGAGGAAGGTCTTGGCGAGGAAGTCGCGAACGGGGTCCTGGCCGCGCCCGGGGGGCAGCTTGCAGAGCGCGAGCAGATCGGGCCGGCCGAGCGCGTTCAGCACGTTCTCGCAGAACTTGAGCTCGCTGCCGCCGAGCGTGATCGAGCGGCCGTCGGCGCAGCGATAGACGTTGTAGAACGCGGTGCCGCCGAGCGTGCGCTCGGTCGTCGTGTCGAGCTCGCGGCCTTCGGCGAAGACCGGGCTGACGTTGTTGATCGTCCACGAGACGATGCTGTCCTGCATCGAGATGTCGAGCGTGTCGCCCGTTCCCGTCTTCTCGCGCCTGAGGAGCGCCATCAGGATTCCCGAGAGCGCCATCAGCGAGGCGGCCATGTCGACCGCCGGCATGCCGAGGATGCCGGGCTCGCCGTCGTTGCCGCGGTTGAGGCTGACGATCCCCGACTCGGCCGCGATCGAGAGGTCGTGCGCAGGTCGCTGCGCGAGCGGCCCGCTCTGGCCGAACGCCGAGATCGAGCAATACACGACGCGCGGATTGACCGCGCGCACGGCTTTCGGCCCGATGCCCAGTCGGTCGACGACCCCTGGACGGAACGCCTCGACGACGACGTCGGCGGTCGCCGCGAGCCGCATGAACGCCTCGACCGCGGCCGGCTGCTTGAGGTCGAGGACGACGCTCTGCTTGCTGCGGTGGGTGTTGCGGAACCAGACGGTCATCCCGTTCTGGCTCGCGCCGAGCGCGCGCGTCGGCTCGCCGGCCGGCGGCTCGATGCGGATCACCTCGGCGCCGTGGTCGGCCATCATCATCGTCAGATGCGGGCCGGGCAGGAACATCGACAGGTCGAGAACCTTGATGCCTTCGAGCTTCATCGTCAGCCTCTCGCGGAAACAGGCGGCGCGGCGCCGCAAAGGGCAGCCGCCGCCGAGGCGGCGCAAGCCGCCAAGGCTCAGATCTTGTAGCGGCCGACCAGCTGCTTGGCGATCACCTGGCGCAGGATCTCGTTGGTGCCTTCGCCGATCACCATCAGCATCGAGTCGCGGTAGAAGCGCTCGATCTCGTACTCGACCGAGAGGCTGTAGCCGCCGAAGATTCGCATCGCTTCCTGCGAGCAGAAGACGCCGGCCTCCGAGCCGGCGAGCTTGGCCATCGCCGCCTCGAGGTCGCAGCGCTCGCCGCGGTCGTACATTCGCGCCGCGCTCTCGATCAGCTTCTTCGCGCCCTCGACCTGGGTCGCCATGTCGGCGAGCTTGAGCTGGATCGCCTGGTGCTCCCAGATCGGCTTGCCGAACGCGCTGCGCTCCTGCGCGTAGCGCAGCGCCATCTTGAGCGAGCCTTCGGCGATTCCGGCGCCGCGCGAGGCGACGTTGATGCGGCCGAGCTCGAGGCCGCCGGCGGTCTGCACGAAGCCCTTGCCCTCGACGCCGCCGAGCAGGTTCTCCTTCGGCACGCGGTAGTCGTCGAAGCTCAGCTGGCAGGTGTCGATGGCGCGGTAGCCCATCTTCTTCAGCTTGCCGTCGACGTTGAAGCCCGGGCCCTTCTCGGCGATGAGCATGCTCATGCCCTTGTGGCGCGGCTTCGCCTCCGGATCGGTCTTGACCAGCAGCAGCGTCATGTGGCCGTGCAGGCTGTTGGTGATCCAGGTCTTCGAGCCGTTGACGACGTAGTGGTCGCCGTCGAGCTTGGCGACGGTGCGGATCGCCTGCAGGTCGGAGCCGGCGTTGGGCTCGGTCAGGCCGAGGCTGCCGCGCATCTCGCCGCTCGCCATCAGGGGCAGGTACTTCCTCTTCTGCGCCTCGGTGCCGTTCCTCTCGATCGCCGAGGCGGCGATCAGGTGCGAGTTGAAGATTCCCGACGGCGCCATCCAGACCGACGCGACCTTGATGACGATCTGCGCGTAGGTCCACGCCGACAGGCCCAGGCCGCCGTACTCCTCGCCGATCGTCGCGCCGAACAGGCCGAGCTCCTTCATCTGCTCGACGATGTCGTGCGGGTACTCGTCCTCGAGGTCGTACTTGCGCGCGACCGGCCGCAGCTCCTTCTCGACCCAGGTCTCGATCGCGTCGACGAACTCCTGCTGGTCCTCGACGACGTCCTTCGTTCTCGTGTCCATCTTGTCTCCTGCGGCCTCGGCGGCGCTTTGCGGTGCTTAGTAGTTGACCTTGTCCTCGACGCTGTGGCCGCGCTTGGCGATCAGCATCGTGCGGTTGAACGTGCCGACGACCTTGCCGTCCTGGTTCAGGCCGATCGTCTTGACGGTGACGATGCCGGCGCCCGGGCGCGAGCTCGACTCGCGCTTGTCGATCACTTCCGACTCGGCGTAGAGCGTGTCGCCGGCGAACAGGGGATGGGTGAGCTTGATGTCGGTCCAGCCGAGGTTGGCGATCGCCTTCTGGCTCACGTCGGTGACGCTCATGCCGACCATCAGCGCGACCGTCAGCGGGCTGCAGACGATGCACTTGCCGAACTCGCTCGCCTTCGCGTACTCGGCGTCGAAGTGCATCGGGTGGGTGTTCATCGTCAGCAGCGTGAACCAGGTGTTGTCGGTCTCGCTGATCGTTCGGCCCGGGCGATGCTCGTAGATCTCGCCGATGCCGAAGTCCTCGTAGTAGCGGCCGAAGGTTTCGCGGGTGCGGTTCTCGCCGACGCGCTTGGCGGTCTGGACCATGGATGTCTCCTTGCAGGAATGTTGGGGGGAAACGGGAATCAGGACGAAGCGCGCGCCAGCTCGGCGATGCGCCGGGCCTTCTTGAGCAACGGCGCGTCGACCATCTTTCCTTGGAACAGGAAGGCGCCGCTGCCCTGGCCCTCGGGGACGGCCTGCAGCAGCACCGTCGCCCACTCGATCTCGGCCGGGGTGGGAGTGAACGCGGCGTGGATGGTCTTGATCTGCTGCGGATGGATCGCGGTCTTGCAGCCGAAACCGAGCGCGAGCGCCTTGCGCGTCTCGCTGGCGAGGCCCTCTTCGCTCGACAGGTCGACGTTGGGAACGTCCCACGCCTGCAGGCCGGTCGACTTGGCGGCGTTGACGAGGCGGCCACGCGCGCTGAGCAGGCCGTCCCAGTTGAACTGTGCGTCGAGCTCGGCCGACAGGTCGGCGCCGCCGAGCATCAGGGCGCCGAGCTTGCCGCCGGCGCGGGCGATCGACGCGAGGTTCTCGATGCCGAGCGGCGTCTCGACCAGCGCCGTGATCGCGCCGAGCTGGGCGCCGCACCACGCCTCGATCGCCTGCACATCGGTCGCGTGCTCGGTCTTGGGGAGGAGCAGCCAGTCGACGGCAACGCCCGACTCGACGAGCGCGAGGACGTCGCGGATTCCCTCGAGCGTGCGCAGACCGTTCACGCGCAGCGCGACGCCGCAGCCCTCGGCCGGCCGGCCCGTCGTCTTCAGCCAGCCGAGCACCTGGGCGCGCGCTTCGGCCTTGCGGTCGGGGTGGACGGCGTCCTCGAGGTCGATGCAGACGAGGTCGGCGCCGGCGGCCATCGCCTTGGCGAAGCGCTCGACCTTCTCGCCGGAGACGAACAGCATGGAGCGGGGCTGGCGGGTCGGCATTTCGAGACGTCCTGAAAATGTCCGGACATTATGCGGTGTCCGGGAAAGCCGCGTCAAGACCATGATGCGCCTGCGCACGCAAAAATCCGCCCTGCCCCCACTGCACGCGGGGCCAGGCGCGAAGGGCCGGCGCGGCCAGGATTGACAGCGTCGTCGGCGGCCGCGAGAATTTGTCCGTCCAATTGACCGCCGCACCTGCCTCATGAATACCCCCGCCTCGCCCGACGCCGTGCCCGCCCTCGCCCGTCGCTTCGCCGACTTCACCCAGGGCCTGAGCCTCGACCGCGTTCCGGCCGAGGTTAGCGTGCGCGCCCGCCATCTCATGCTCGACGCGATCGGCTGCGCGATGGCGTCGCGCAGCGAAGTCTTCGCGAGCCGCTTCAACGACGCCGTGCGCGATGCGTCGGGTCCCGCCGCGGCATCAGCCGGCGAAGCCGCCGTGATCGGCTTCGCCGGCCGTCTGCCGATGCGCGACGCCGCGCTCCTCAACGGCATGCTGATGCACGGCCTCGACTACGACGACACCCACATGGCGGGAATCGTCCACCTCACGGTCAGCGTGCTGCCGACGCTGCTCGCGGTCGCCGCGCGGCGCCGTTCGAGCGGCGCCGCCGTCGTCGCCGCCTACATCGCCGCGATCGAGGCCGGCACGCGGATCGCGAGCGTCGCCCGCGGCGGCTTTCATCATCAGGGCTTTCATCCGACCGGCGTCGTCGGCGCGTTCGCGAGCGCGCTCGCGGCCGGCCGTCTGATCGGCCTCGACGCCGAGGGCCTGGCGCGCGCGCAAGGCATCGCCTTGTCGATGGCGTCGGGCAGCCTGCAGTTCCTCGAGGACGGCGCCTGGACCAAGCGTGTCCATCCGGGCTGGGCGGCGCAGGCGGGAATCACCGCCGCGACCTTCGCCGCGCACGACATCCCGGCGCCGCTGGCGGTGTACGAAGGCCGCTTCGGCCTCTTCAATCTCTACCTCGGCGCGGAGCGCGAGGGCGTCGATCCGGCGCGCGCCGCCGACGGCCTCGACGGCAGCGGCGCGGCGCGCTGGGAGCTGATGAACGTCGCGGTCAAGCCGTTCGCGGTATGCCACTTCTCGCACGCCGCGGCCGACGCGGCGATCGCCGTGCACGGGATGGGGATCGACCCGGCGCGGATCGCATCCGTCGAGGTGCTCATGCCCGCCGGCACGATGCCGGTCGTGTGCGATCCGATCGAGGCCAAGCGCCGCCCGCAGAGCGACTACGAAGCCAAGTTCAGCGTGCCCTACGCGGTGGCGAGCGGGCTGCTGCGCGGCCGCCTCGGCCTGCGCGAGCTGCTGCCGGTGGCGTTCGGCGACGCGGCGGCGCTCGCGCTGATGGATCGCATCCATTGCGTCGCCGATCCGGCATCGACCTTCCCGCAGCACTACACGGGCGAGATCGTCGTCACGCTCGACGACGGCCAACAGATTCGCCACCGCGAGGCGATCAACCGCGGCCACGCCGAGCGGCCGCTGAAGAACGAAGACGTGCGCGACAAGTTCCTTGCCAACGCGACGCTGCACTTCAGCGAGCAGCACGCGCACGCGGTGTGCGAGAGCGTGCTCGTCCTCGACCGCGCCGAGTCGATCGCGACGCTCGACGGCTTGCTCGGTCAGGACCCTTAGCCGGCGGCCGGCTCGCGGCCGGCCTCGCGCGGCGCGGCTGGCGCCGAGCGGGCGAGCTGGCGGCGCAGCCACGGCATGCAGTGGCCGCCGAGCGGCCGGCCGAGCAGCTCGCCGGCGAGGTCGACCGCCGCCGCCAGCCCCGGCAGCGAGATGCCGGTGGCAAAGCCCGATTGCTCGAGCATCAGGACCAGGTCCTCGGTCGCGACGTTGCCGGACGCGCCGGGAGCGAACGGGCAGCCGCCGAGACCGCCCGCGCTGGCGTCGAAGCGGCGCACGCCGAGCTCGAGGCCGGCGTACGCGTTGGCGACGCCCATGCCGCGCGTGTCGTGCAGGTGCAGGCCGAGTCGGTCGACGGGCAGCTGCAGCAGCAGGCGGCCGAGGAGCTGCTGCACCTGCGCCGGGCTGGCGGCGCCGATCGTGTCGGCGACGACGATCTCGTCGGCGCCCGCCTCGAGCAGCGCGAGACCGAGCTCGAGGACGCGCTCCGGCGGCGTCGTCCCTTCGAACGGGCACTCGAACGCGACCGCGAGGTAGCCGCGTGTGGCCAGCCCCCGCGTGCGAGCAGCGCGCAGCGTTTCGCAGCTGACGCGCGTCGCCTCGGCGAGCGACATGTTGATGTTCTTGCGGTTCATCGTCTCCGTGCAGGAGAGGACGACGGCGACCTCGCGCGTGCCGGCGGCGATCGCGCGCTCGAGGCCCCTGAGGTTGGGGGCGAGCGCCGACGCGCGCAGGGGCGCGAGCGCGAGCGCCTCGGCGATCACCTCGGCGGCGTCGGCCATCTGCGGCACCGCCCTGGGCGAGACGAAGCTCGCCGCCTCGATGCTCGGCACGCCCGCCGCCGCGAGTGCGCGCATCAGCGCCGCCTTGCCCGCCGTGCCGACGTGCTCGGGCTGGTTCTGCAGACCGTCGCGCAGCGCGACGTCGGTGACGACGACACGCTCGCGCGCGGCGTCGTTCGGGGAGTGGTGCGGCAGGGTCGGCATGGGCGGTGGCGGGGCGTCCCAGTGGAGCACGAAGGCAAAGACCTGAAGTGTCTCACTTATACGGACAATTACCTATTTCCTGTGCAAATGTCCACACATATAGTCAGCCCAACCCTCCCGTCGCTGCGCTCGTGCGCGGCGCGGCCCCTTTCGGAGTGAACTGATGGAAATGATCGATCGCGGCGAAATCCCCGCTCTCGACGTGGTGCGCGGCGACGCCACGCGGGCGTTCCGGTACATGAAGGCCGGCGGCGTCTCGGTGCTGCCGCTCGACGTCTCGTACGCCATCTTCGCGGCCACCGCGCGCGGCGTCGAACGGATCTTCGAGCTGAAGAACAGGAAGCCGACCAAGCCGAACGGGATCGTCGGCAACTGGGACATCTTCAGCGACGTGCTGAAGACCCAGCCGCGCGACAAGGACCTAGTGCGCTGCCTGACCCAGGACCACGACCTGCCGCTGTCGGTGATCGCGCCCTATACCGTCGAGCACGACTGGCTGCGCACCGTCGAGTTCGGCGCGATCCGCCGTGCCACCAAGGAAGGCACGATGGACCTGCTCCTCAACGCCGGCGCGCTCCACAACGAGCTGGCGCGCATGTCGTGGGAGTCGGCGACGCCGCTGATGGGATCGTCGGCGAACGTCTCGCTCGCCGGCAGCAAGTTCCGCCTCGCCGACGTCGAGGAGTCGGTCAGGCAGGGCAGCGACTTCGTCCTCGGCTACGGCACCAGCAAGTACATCAACGAGCACGGCATCGGCAGCACGATCATCGAGCTGCCGACCTGGAAGGTGCTGCGCTGGGGCGGCCTGTTCGAGAAGCAGGCCGAGATCGTCAAGAAGCAGTTCAAGGTCGAGCTCGAGCCGCGCCCGAAAGACGGTCCGCTGACCCTGACCTGACGCCGCTGCGCGGCCCGGCGCCGCGCGCCTCCTCCTCTGTTTCTCATCACCTGGAGACATCCTTCATGCTCAGCTTTCGCTCTGCGCTTCTCGCGCTCGGGCTCGGCGTCGCGTCGCTCGCGTCGCACGCCCAGCAGCAGATCACCATCCGCTTTCCCGTCGAGTACTCGGCCGACGTGGCGCAAGGCAAGGCCGACGTCGACTTCGTCAAGCGCATCGAGGCGAGCTCGAAGGGCCGCATCAAGGTGAACTTCTCGCCCAACGGCGCGACGTACAAGGGCAACGAGCTGGTGCAGGCGATGATGCGCGGCGACGCCGAGATGACGACGCTGGTGCCTGCCTACTGGGCCAGCATCGCGCCCAAGGTACAGCTGTTCGACCTGCCCTACGCGTTCCCCGACTTCGAGACCTTCGAGCGCGTCAAGGCCGACAAGGCGTTCGTCGCCAAGGTCTATGCCGAGGCCGAGGCCAAGGGCGTCAAGGTCCTCGGCCTGCTGCCGAACGCCTACATCATCCCGGGCACGCGCTCGAAGCAGCTGATCGCGCCGAAGGACTACGCCGGCGTCAAGCTGCGCGGCGTCGGCAAGATCAATTCGAACACGATGAAGGTCCTCGGCGCCAACGCCGTGTCGATCAGCATCACCGAGGTGTCGACTGCGCTCCAGCAGGGGCTCGTCGACGGCATGCAGACGCTGATGGACGTCTATGTCCAGTACAAGTTCTACGACTACGTCAAGTACATCACCGACACGCGCTACCAGTTCATCTACTACCCGTGGACGGTCAACGCCAAGTGGTGGGCGGGCCTGAAGCCCGAGGACCAGAAGCTGATCCAGACCGCGATCGACGAGGCGATCGCCGCCAACCGGCCGGTGACGCAGAAGCTGATCGCCGATGCGGAGGTCGAGCTCAAGGCCAAGGGCGTCTCGGTCGTGCACTTGACGCCGGCGCAGGAGAAGGCCCTCCAGGAGGCGACGGCGCCGGCGTGGACGCAGGCCGAGGGCGACATCGGCAAGGACCTGATCGAGGAATTCAAGCGCGTCAGCGCGAAGAAGTAGGCGCCGCGCCGGCGACCGTCCGCAACCCGAGAACAGGCATGGAAGAAGAATCCGTCCCCGAGGCGGTCGCCCCGCCGCACACCCGCGCCATCGTCTTCGAGGAAGCGGTGGCGGCGATCGGGCTGGTGCTGATGCTGGTCCAGGTCTGCATGGAGATCGTGCTGCGCGATTTTTTCAACACGTCGTTCCTCTGGTCCGAGGAGGTCGCGCGCTACCTGATGATCTGGTCGGTCTATTTCGGCGCCGCCGCGGCGGTCGGCACCAACGGGCATCTGCGCATCGAGATGCTGATCGACGCCGTCCCGCCGCGGGTTCGCCACGTGCTCGACGGCATCGCCCAGTTCTGGGTGCTCGCGTTCAGCGTGGCGATCACCTATGCCGGCTATTCGATGGTGCGCGACAGCTTCGCCTCGGGAATGGTCTCGGCCGACTCGAACCTGCCGTTCCAGCTCGGCTGGGTGCAGCTCGTCATCCCGATCACCTTCGCGCTCTCGGCCATCCACGCGATGCGCTGCCTGTGGCTGGTGGTCAAGGGCAGGAATCTCGTGGTCGAGAAGTCGGAAGGCCACTGAGATGGCGTTCGCGGCCCTGCTCGGCATCCTCCTGCTCGTCCTCCTCGCCGGGGTGCCGATCGCCTACGCGATCGGCGGCCTGGCGGTCATCGGCAACCAGTGGTTCGGCGCCACCTCGTTCACGCGCCTCGCCGAGACGCAGTTCTCGAGCATCAATAGCTTCGTCGTCATGGCGATCCCGTTCTTCATCCTCGCCGGCAACGTCATGCTGGAAGGGAAGATGGCGCGCAGCCTGTTCGACTTCATGAGCGCGCTGACGCGCTGGATGACCGGCGGCGCGGCGATCGGCGCGACCGGCGCGTGCGCGCTTTTCGGCGCCCTGACCGGCTCGTCGGCAGCGGCCGCCGCGGCGCTCTCGCCGGTGGTCGTTCCGGAGCTGACGAGGCTCGGCTATCCGCGCCCGTTCGCGTGCGGCCTGATGGCCGCCGGTGGCACGCTCGGCATCATGATCCCGCCGTCGGTGGTGTTCGTCGTCTACGGCGCGCTCACCAGCACGTCGGTGGCGTCGCTTTTCCTCGCCGGCGTGATCCCGGGGCTGCTGCTGGCGGCGATTCTCGCCGCGACCTGCTACGGCATGGCGCGGCGCTACCGCTTCGGCGCGCCGCAGCCGTTCCTGGCAAGCGAGGTGTGGCGCACCTTCAAAGGCGCCGTGCCGTCGCTCTTCATGCCGGTGATCGTGCTCGGCGGGATCTACACCGGCCTCTTCACGCCGACCGAGGCGGCGGCGGTCAGCGTCGTCTACGCCGTGCTCGTGACGCGCTATGCCTACCGCACGCTGCGCTGGAGCGACCTGCCGCGCGTCGTCATCGACTCGGCGAAGAGCTCGGCGGTGGTCCTGATCATCCTCGCCGCCTCGCTCGGCATCGGCCTGCTGGCGTCGTTCCTCGGCGCCGCCGATCAGCTGGCGAGCGCGCTGACGGCGATGAACCTGAGCGCGTGGCAATTTCTCCTCGCGGTCAACGTCATCCTGCTGATCCTCGGCTGCTTCTTCGACGGCTTCACGCTGCTGGTGCTGCTGACGCCGCTGCTCCTGCCGACGCTGCGCGCCCTCGACATCAATTTGATCCACTTCTGCATCATCCTCACCGCCAACATCGAGATCGCCTCGATCACGCCGCCGGTGGGCTTCAACCTGTTCGTCATCAGCAGCACCACCAAGGTCAAGCTCACCGAAGTGGCGCGCGGCGCCGTGCCGTTCGTCGTCGCGATGATCTTCGGCATGATGCTGATCACCTACGTTCCCGTCATCTCGCTGGCGTTCTTCTGACGCCGGCTCCTTTCGAGGAAAAGACCATGTCCGCCGACTACATCAACGCCTTCACCCGCCCGATCTCGATCTCGGCCCGCGACACCGCGCTGGTCGTCGTCGACATGCAGTACGCGAGCGGCTCGCGCCACCACGGCCTCGGCGCGCACCTGGCGCGCCAGGGCACCCTGGCCGAAGCCGAGTACCGCTTCCACCGGATCGAGTCGCTGATCATCCCCAACACGCAGAAGCTCCTCGCCGCCTGGCGTGCCGCCGGCGCGCCGGTGATCTACCTGACCGTGGGTGCGAGGAACGCCGACCTGTCCGACGCGCCGCCGCACCTGAAGGCGTTCTTCGAGGTCTGCAACAACCACGAGGGCTCGTTCGAGAACGGCATCGTCGAGGCGCTCAAGCCGATGCCAGGCGAGGCGATCGTCCCGAAGAACACGATGGGCGCGTTCGCGAGCGCACCGCTCGGCGAGGTATTCGACCGGCTCGGCGTGAAGACCGCCGTCTACGTCGGCGTGTCGACCAACAACTGCGTCGACACGACCGCGCGCGAGGCCGCCGACCGTGGCTACGGCTCGATCCTGGTCTCGGACGCCACCGGAACGTGCTCGGATCGGATGCAGGAGGTGACGCTCGAGTCGTTCCAGCGCCTCTGGGGCCGCGTCGTGACGACCGACGCGGCGATCGGCGAGCTGACGCAGAGCGCCCACGCCAAGGCGGCCTGAGCGCAGATCGAGGAAAGAGCATGTCCAGCTATCTCGAGGCTCTCACCTGGCCGGTCGCCATCGACCCGGCCGACACGGCGCTCGTCGTCATCGACATGCAGTACGCGAGCGGCTCGCGCCAGCACGGCCTGGGCGCGCACCTCGCGCGCCAGGGCAAGCTCGGCGAAGCGGCGTATCGCTTCGACCGGATCGACAACGTCGTCATCCCCAACACCCAGCGCCTGCTCGCGGCGTGGCGCGCGGCGCGCGCGCCGGTCATCTACGTCACGCTCGGCGCCAGGAAGGCCGACTACTCCGATGCGCCCGGCTACCTGCGCGACTTCTTCAAGCTCTGCCACAACCACCAGGGGACACGCGAGAACGACATCGTCGACGCGCTCAAGCCGATGGTCGGCGAGCCGGTCCTGCTGAAGAACACGATGGGAGCGTTCGCGAGCACGCCGCTGGCGGCGCTGTTCGACGAGCTCGGCGTCAGGACCGCCGTCTACGTCGGCGTCTCAACCAACAACTGCGTCGACACCACCGCGCGCGAGGCTTCGGATCGCGGCTTCGCCTCGATCCTGGTCGCCGACGCGACCGGCACCTGCTCCGAGGCGATGCAGCAATCGTCGCTCGAGAGCTTCCGGCGCCTCTCGGGACGCGTCGTCAGCACCGACGAGGCGATCCGCGAGCTCGCCCACCCGGCCGCGAAGAAGGCCGCCTGATGACCGTGGTCGACCATCGCGCCGAGGCCGAGCTCGCCTTCGCGACGATGCAGGCGGGCGGCGTCGCGATCGTCCCGAACGACGTCGGCTACGCGGCGATGGCGACACACCACGACGCGCTCAAGCGCATCTTCGACACCAAGGGGCGGGCGGCGTCGAAGCTGAACGCGATGGTCGGCCACCAGCGGCTGCACGAGCGGCTGCATCGCTGCTCGACGCGGGCGCGCGAGATCGTCCAGGCGATCACGCAGGACTACGACCTGCCGCTCGGCGTGATCGCACCGGCCGACTTCACCGATCCGTTTCTGGCCCGCCTCGACCCGCGCATCGTCGCCGAGAGCACGCGCGAAGGGACGCTGCTGATGCTGATGAACGCCGGCCAGTTCCACGAGGCGCTGTGCGACCTGTCGGAAGCGGCGAACGCCGCCGTGTTCGGCTCTTCGGCCAACCGCTCGATGCAGGGAACCAAGTTCGCGGTGGCCGACATCGAGCCCGAGATCCTGGCGATCGCCGATCGGGTGATCGACTATGGCGTTCTCAAATACCAGCCCTACCAGTGCTCGTCGACCCTGCTCGACGTCGAGACGATGCGTGTCTACCGCAAGGGCGTCGCGTACGATGGCATCGTCTGGATCCTGAAGCGACACTTCGACATCGACGCCTCACCGTGACCGTCAAGCCTTCCCGGCGCGCAGCGAAGCCGAACCCGGCGACGCGGGCCGCGCCGTCGTCGGGCGAGCATGCCCCGGCGCGAAAGGCGCCTGTCGGGCGGGTCCTGGTGCCGCTGCCGGGCGGCCGCGACGCGGCGGCGGAGGGATCTCCCCCGAGCCAGCCGATCTACCAGCAGATCGCCGGGCGCCTGCGCGCGGCGATCGCGGACGGCACGTACCCCGTCGGCGCGCGCCTGCCGACCGAGCTCGAGCTGTGCGAGCAGTTCGGCATCAGCCGCTTCACCGCCCGCGGCGCGGTGCGCCTGCTGCTCACCGCCGGGCTCGTGTCGCGCCGCCAGCGCGTCGGCACGGTCGTGATCGCGCTCCCTGGCGATGCCCGCTACAGCCACGATGTCACCTCGGTGCGCGACCTGTTCCAGTACGCCCAGGACACCGAGCTGCGCCTGGTCTACATCGGCAAGCTCGCGCTGACCAAGGCGATGGCGCGCGAATTCGGCGTCGAGCCCGGCGAGGAATGGATCTACTGCATGGGGATCCGCCACGACGATCGCGCCGGCGAGCGCGGCAAGAAGAGCGGGCGGCCGATCTGCGTCACGCGGCTCTTCCTCAACCCGGTGCTGACCGGCATCGAGGGCAAGCTGCGCGAGCGAAAGACCGCGGTCTACGCGCTGATCGAGCGCGAGTACAAGGTGAGCATCCAGCGCGTCGAGCAGGAGCTGCAGGGCGTGCTGCTCGGCGCCGACGACGCCGCCAACCTCGAGAGCGAGCCGGGCGCGCCGGCGCTGCGCATCCTGCGCCGCTATTACAGCGACCAGGGCACGCTGCTCGAGGTCGCCGACAACATCCATCCGAGCGATCGCTTCACCTACCGGATGGAGCTGCGCCGATAGGCGGCGCGGGGCGCCCCTCTTTTGGCCACCGCAGGTGGATTGACAGCGGCGGCGATCACCTCTATATTGTCCGTACAAATGGTGCGCGGCGTCTGCTGTGCCCGCCGCTCGCGCCGACCCGCGGGTGGCCCGTTCCGCCAACCGAGACCGTCCCATGAGCGATTCCGCTTCCCGCCTTCCTCTCTCGCGCCTGCGCGTCCTCGCCGTCGAGCAGTACGGCGCCGGGCCGTTCGGCACCTCGTACCTCGCCGACCTCGGCGCCGAGGTCGTCAAGATCGAGAACCACCGCGACGGCGGCGACGTCGGTCGCCATGTCGGCCCGCACTTCTTCGGCGCCGACGACAGCCACTTCTTCCAGACCTTCAATCGCAACAAGAAGAGCATCACGCTCGACCTCAAGCATCCCGACGGCATGGCGGTGTTCAAGCGCCTGGTCGGCGGCGCCGACGCGGTGCTCGACAACCTGCGCGGCGACCTGCCGACGAAGCTCGGCCTCGACTACGCGGCGCTGAAGGACGCCAACCCGCGCATCGTCTGCGCGCACCTGTCGGCCTACGGCCGGAGCGGCTCGCGCCGCGCCTGGCCGGGCTACGACTACCTGATGCAGGCCGAGGCCGGCCACATGACCGTGACCGGCGAGCCCGATGGCCCGCCGACGCGCTACGGCCTCTCGATCGTCGACCTGATGACCGGCCTGGCGGCGGCGTTCGGCCTGCTCGCCGGTGTCGTCAAGGCGCGCGAGACGGGCGTCGGCATGGATGTCGACACGTCGCTGTTCGACGTCGCGATGCACAACCTCAATTACCCCGGCACCTGGTACCTGAACGGCGGCACGGTGACGGGCCGCACGGCGCGAAGCGGCCATCCGAGCCTGGTGCCGAGCCAGCTCTACCGCACCCAGGACGGCTGGCTCTTCATCATGTGCAACAAGGAAAAGTTCTGGCCGCTGCTCGCGAAGGAGCTCGGCCACCCCGAGTGGATCACCGACCCCGACCTCGCCGTCTTCGCGCAGCGCCTCAAGAACCGCGACCGCGTCACCCGTCTCCTCGACGATGCGCTCATGCAGGCGCCGACGGCGACCTGGATCGAGCTCCTCTCGGGCAAGGTGCCGGTCGCGCCGGTGTTCGACATCGCCCAGGCGCTCGAGAACCCGTTCGTTCACGAGCGCGACGGCGTCCTCGACTTCGACTACGGCGACGGCCGCGAAGCACGGATGATCGCCAACCCGATCCGCATCGACGGCGTCGAACTGCCGCATCGCGCAGCGCCGCGCATGGGCGAGCACGACGACGCGATGCTGCGCGAGGCTGGCTTCGACGCCGCCGCGATCGCTCGCCTGCGCGAGCTCGGCGTGATCGCGAAGCGCTCGAGCGCGCCGGCAGGCGTCGAGCACGAGGCCGGGCACGACGTCGGCCACGCTGCCTGACGCCGCCGCGAGGACTCGCATCGCCTCGACGGAGCCCGATCGCGCGGCGTCGCGAGCGACCTCGGCGACGCTGCCGCTGACCTTGCTGATGCAGGCGGCGGCGTCGGCGGCGACGATCGCGCCCGCGGTCGCCGCGCCCGCGCTGCTCGTTCGCCTCGGCGTCGGCCCGGTCGCGCTCGGCCTCTACATCGCCGCGCTCTACATCACCGCGATGCTGTCGAGCCAGCTCGGCGTCGCGCTGGTCAAGCGCTGGGGGCCGATCCGCACCAGCCAGGTCGCGCTCGTCCTCTCCGCCGCCGGCGTCGCCCTGCTCGGCGTTCCCCATCTCGCCGCTGCGCTCGCCGGCGCGCTGCTTCTCGGCGCCGGCTACGGGCCGGTCACGCCGGCGAGCTCCGAGATCCTCGCCCGGACGACGCCGCCCGAGCGCTACGCGATGGTGTTCTCGGTCAAGCAGACGGGGGTGCCGGTCGGCGGCGTCGTCGCCGGCCTGGTCGTTCCCGGACTGACCGAGAGCGCCGGCCCGGCGTGGGCGCTGCTCGCGATCGCCGCGCTCTGCCTCGTCGGCGCGGCGAGCGGCGAGTGGCTGCGCGCCGCGCTCGACCGCGGCCGTGACGCGGTCGCGCCGCTGCCGAGCCTGGCGCGCGTCCTCGCCCCGGTGAAGTTCGTCGCCGGGCATCCGGTCCTCGCGACGCTCGCCGCATGCTCGCTCGTCTTCTCGGCGGTGCAGGTCTGCGTCACCTCGTACACGGTGACCTTCCTCACCCACGACCTGCGCTGGAGCCTGGTCGCGGCCGGCAGCGCGCTCGCCGTCGCCCAGGTCGCCGGCGTCGTCGGTCGCATCGTCTGGGGTGTCGTCGCCGACCGCAGCGGCGACGCACGGCGGGTCCTGCTCGCGCTCGCCGTTGCGATGGCGCTGTGCGGCATCGGCGCCGCCGCGCTCGCGCCGAGCAGCGCGCCGGCTGCCGTGATCGCGCTGCTCGCCGTCTACGGCGCGACGGCGATCGGCTGGAACGGCGTCTTCCTGGGGACGATCGCGCGCGTCGTGCCGATCGCCGATGCCGCGCAGGCCACCTCGGGCTCGCTCTTCTTCACCTATTTCGGCGTCGTCATTGGTCCGCCGCTGTTCGGCCTGATCGCGTCGTGGCGCGGCGGCCTCGGCCTGGCGTTCGCGCTGCTGGCGCTGCCGCTGGCGTGGTCGATCGGGCTGCTCTGGCGCTGGCGCAGCGCAGCGCCGCAGGTCGCTGCGCCGTGAGGGTCGCGCCGCAGGTCGCGGCGCCTTGATCCGCCCTCCGCGCTAGCGCGCCGCCGGTCCGACCGCCTTGGCGGGCCGCATCAGCGGCAGCAGGGCCAGGCCGAGCAGGCCGACCACCGAGTCGAGCACGAGCGTCTGCGGGTAGCCGATGCGCTCGACGACATAGCCCTGCCACGTCGCCGTGTACGAGATGCACAGGTTCATGAGCGCCATGTAGGCGGTGAACTGCGTCGCCGCCACCGCCGGCGTGGTGATGTCCATGAAGAGCGCGCTGCGGATGCCGTAGTAGAAGCCCTGGAACACGTTGTAGACGATGCACGCCGTCCAGAACGTGACGATCAGGACGGTCGAGGGCTGCGGCCGGTTCGCCATCTTCATGTCGACCGGCATGATCCAGCCCGCCTGCCACATCGTCCACGCGAGCCAGAGCGTCGGCACGACGGTGAGGAAGACGAAGATCGCGAGCGTCGTGCGCCGGCCGAAGCGGTCGGAGAGCCAGCCGCCGAGGATGCACGCCGGCGCGAAGATCAGCGTCGTGTAGAGATTGAGCTGGGCGACCTCGTTGTCGTTCAGGCCGAGCTCGACGGCGAGGTTGGACTGCAGGGCGAGGCTGAGCGCGTACGCGCCCGCCGGCAGCACGGCGTAGAGCACGCCGACCAGCGCCGCGCGCGAGCCCGTGAACGCGCGCCAGGCGTTGACGACGAAGTCGACCAGCTCGCGGCCGACGTTGCGGACCGCGCCTGGGGCTTCGTCGATCTGCGTGCGCGCTTTCTCGCGCAGCGGCAGGACGACGAACAGCGTGATCGCGAGGATCGTCGCGATCACGAACAGGTAGGTCGACGTGAACGGCATCACCGCGATCAGGAACAGGACGCCCGAGCCGCCGATCGTCTGGCCGATCGAGGCGCCGGCGAACATGAAGCCGTTGGCCGAACCGCGCTCGTCTTCGGGCAGGACGCTGACGGCGAGGGCGTCGATGGCGACGTCCATCGTCGCAGCGAAGGCGTTGTGCAGGAAGATGATCGCCGTGAACAGGCTCAGCCGGCTGACGAAGTCGACGCTCATCGCCGCCAGCAGCGTCGCCATCATGCCGACCTGCATCAGGAAGATCCAGGTGCGGCGGCGGCCGAAGCGCTCCGACGAGAATGTGTCGACGAACGGGCCGACCGCCCACTTGAACGCCCACGGCAGGTAGAGCGAGCCGACGAAGACGCCGATCTCGGCGGGGGTGAGGCCGCCGCGTCGCATCTGCGCGGCGATCGCGACCGCCGTGAAGCCGAGCGGGATGCCCTCGGTGACGTAGAGGAGGAAGAAGGTCGCGAGCCGGCCCTTCTTGGTCGCGAGCAGGTCGGGCAGGGCGATTCGCATGCGGCGGCACGCTAGCACAGCCGGCGTCGGGGTTTCACGCTTTGCGCTAGAACGGCCGCCCCGAACCGATGACGCGATGGCGATGACCGACAAGATTTCCGAGACCGCGGCGGCCGCGACAACTGCGGCGAGCCCGAAGACCGCGAAGACTGCGAAGCGCCCGAAGGCGACCGCTGCCGACTTCCACCCCGAGGTGCTGCGCCTCTTCGACGGCTACGTCCATGGCCGCATCGACCGGCGCGGCTTCCTGGAAGGCGCAGCAAAGTTTGCGGTCGGCGGCGTCAGCGCAGCCGCGCTGCTCGAAGCACTGAGCCCGGACTTCGCCAACGCCGAGCAGGTGGCGAAGACCGATGCCCGGATCGTCGCGACCTCGGTCGAGTTCCCGTCGCCGCAGGGCTACGGCACCGGTCGCGGCTACCTCGTGCGGCCGGCGAGCGCGCCGCCGCCGGGCGGCGCGACGACGCCGACGCGCGGGTTGCCGGCCGTCCTCGTGATCCACGAGAACCGCGGCCTCAATCCGCACATCGAGGACATCGCCCGGCGCCTCGCGATCGACAACTTCATCGCCTTCGCGCCCGACGCGCTCTTCCCGCTCGGCGGCTATCCCGGCGACGAGGACAAGGCGCGCGACCTGTTCGGCCGCCTCGACGAAGCGAAGACGCGCGAAGACCTCCTCGCTGCCGCGCGTTATCTGAAGGGCGTTCCCGGCGGCAACGGCAAGGTCGGCGCGGTCGGCTTCTGCTGGGGCGGCGGCATGGTCAACGTGCTGGCGACACGCTGGCCCGATCTCGCTGCGGCCGTGCCGTTCTACGGCGCTGCGCCGCCGGCCGGAAGCGTCGCCGCGATCCAGGCGCCGCTCTTGCTCGTGTTCGCCGACAACGACGAGTACGTGAACCGATCGTGGCCGGGCTACGAGGCGGCGCTCAAGGCCGCCGGCAAGCGCTACGAGGCGCACCGCTATCCGGGCACGCAGCACGGCTTCAACAACGACACGACGCCGCGCTTCGACGCGGCCGCCGCCGGCCAGGCCTGGCAGCGCACGGTCGCCTTCTTCAACCGCACGCTGCGCGGCTGAGCTCGTCGCTAGTGCAGGTCGCGGCGCCGGCCCTTGAAGGCCTTCGGGCTGATGACGTTGCCGTCGCGCTCGCTCGCCGATTTGCGAGCGCGCCGGATCGCCTCCTTCGTCTCGCGCCGCGCGCGCAGCTCGGCCGCGGGCCAGGCGATCAAGCGGCGCACGCGCCGCCCCCAGCGCTCGCTTCCCTTGCGCAGCGTCGCATCGACGCGGGCACGCCGGCGCGGGCGCAGCAGCATGCGGGCCAGCAGCAGCACGCAGACGACGACCATCCCGGCTGCGAAGATCTTCTCGACGACGTTCATGAGAGGGCTCGAGTTCGTCCGCATCGTAGCGCGCATCGGACGGCACCACCGACGACTCGTCGTTGCGTCATCCCCCTACACCCGGGGGTGAAGCGCACGGCGCAGAATGCAGGGGAACGGAGCGCGGTGGTGCGTCAATTGCTCCGACGCGCTTGAGCCCCATGGACGAGCCGAACGCCCCCTATCCCGCGGACCCCTCGAATCGCGTCGCGGAGCCGCGACTCCAGCCCGCCCCCGACCACGCCGAGGAAGAGCTCGCCGACCTCGTCGACGACGCCGTGCCGAGCCGTTCGTACCAGATGCTGCCGATGGTTGGCCTCGGCGGCTCGGCCGGCAGCATTGCCGCTCTGCAAGGGTTCTTCGGCGCGGTTCCCGCCGACAGCGGCATGGTCTACGTGGTCGTCATGCACCTTGCTGCGGATCACGAGAGCTCGCTCGCCCAGATCCTCCAGCACGCGACCTCGATGCCGGTACAGCAGGTGCACGAGACAACGCGCGTCGAGGCCGACCACGTCTACGTCATCCCGCCCGGCAAGGCGCTGTCGTCGGCGAACGGCCACCTGACCTGCACCGACCTCGCGACCGAAACCGGCCGCCGCGTCGCCGTCGACCTGTTCTTCCGCACCCTCGCCGACACGCACGGCCCGAACGCGGCGGCGATCGTCCTCTCCGGCGCCGACGGCGACGGCGCGATCGGCCTCAAGCGCGTCAAGGAGCGCGGCGGCCTGACGATCGCGCAGGACCCCGGCGAGGCCGAGCACTCGGGAATGCCTCGCTCGGCGATCGCCACCGGCATGGTCGACTGGGTGCTGCCGGTCGGCGACATGCCGTCGCGACTGGCCTCGTACACGCGCGTCCTGCGCCGCCTCAAGCTGCCGCCCGAGCACGGGCCGCAGCCGGCGCAGCCGCTCGCCGTGCCGCCCGACGAGCTCGAGGCGACGCTGCGCGGGATCCTCACCTACCTGCGCGGGAGCACCGGCCGCGACTTCAGCTACTACAAGCGGGCCACCATCCTGCGTCGGATCGCCCGGCGCATGAGCGTGAACGGCATCGACGAGCTCGCGACCTACCTCGACTTCATCCGCACCCACCCGGGCGAGGCCGGCGCGCTGCTCAAGGACCTGCTGATCAGCGTCACCAACTTCTTCCGCGACCGCGACGCCTTCGACGCGCTCGAGGCGCAGATCCCGACGCTCTTCGCCGGCAAGGCGGCGAGCGACGAGGTGCGCGTCTGGGTGCCGGCGTGCGCGAGCGGCGAGGAGGCGTATTCGATCGCGATGCTGATGGCCGAGCACGCGCGCCGGCTCGATGCGCCGCCGGCGCTGCAGGTGTTCGCGACCGACCTCGACGACGACGCCATCCGGGCGGCGCGCGAAGGCGTCTATCCGGCGGCGATCGCCGCCGACGTGTCCGAGGAGCGGCTGCGCCGCTTCTTCAACCGCGACGTGCGCGGCTACCGGATCCGCAGCGAGCTGCGCGAGGCGGTGGTCTTCGCGACCCACGACCTGCTCAAGGACGCGCCGTTCTCGCGCCTCGACCTGGTCAGCTGCCGCAACCTCTTCATCTACCTCAACCCGCAGGCACAGCAGCGCGCGCTCGAGATCGTCCATTTCGCGCTGCGCCCGCACGGGCGGCTGTTCCTGGGCGTCTCGGAGACCGTCGACCCGACCGCCCACCTGTTCCGCGCCGTCGAGCCGAAGCACCGCATCTACGAGCCGCGCGTGGTGCGCGACCGGCGCCTGCCACCGGTCGCCGGCGACGGCGTGCTGGTCCGCGCGCATTCGCTGCAGAGCCCCGGCGGGCCGACGATCGGCGCGACCGGTCGGCTCGCCACGTTCCTCACCAGCCGGCCGAGCCCCGAGGACCTCGGCATCGGCTCGTGGCGCGAGCTGCACCTGAAGCTGATCGAGCGCTTCGCAGCGGCGTCGGTGATCGTCACCTCCGACTTCGAGATGGTTCATATCTCGGATCGTGCCGGACGGTATCTCCGCCACGGCGCCGGCGAGCCGAGCAACAACCTGCTGCTCGCGGTCGAGCCGGCGCTGACCGGCGACCTGCGCACGGCGTTGCTGCGCGCGCAAGAGATCGAAGAGGGCGCCGAGACCGCGCCGATCCCGTTCCGCGAAGGCGGCGAGACGACCACCGTGCGAATCCGCGTCAGCCGCGCCCACGACATCGCCGCCGGCTTCCTGCTCGTCACGTTCGTTCCCATCGCCGAGGAGGTCGTGCCGCGCACGCCGTCGACGACGCCGGAGGAAGACGCCTACGTGCAGCGCCTGCAGCAGCAGGTCGACGAGCTCAAGTGGCACCTCCGCGACGCCACCGAGCAGGGCACGCTCGCGGCTCAGGAGCTGAAGGCGAGCAACGAAGAGCTGCAGGCGATGAACGAGGAGCTTCGCTCGGCGACCGAGGAGCTCGAGACCAGCCGCGAGGAGCTGCAGTCGATCAACGAGGAGCTGACCACCGTCAACCAGGAGCTGAAGGTCAAGGTCGACCAGCTCAGCCACGCCAACGGCGACCTGCAGAACCTGATGGCCGCGACCGCGATCGCCACCGTGTTCCTCGATCGGAGCCTGTGCATCTCGCTCTTCACGCCGTCGGCGGTCGAGCTGTTCAACCTGATCGATGCCGACGTCGGCCGGCCGATCAGCGACCTCGCCAGCCGCCTCGACTACCCGCAGCTCAACGCCGACGCGTCGGCGGTGCTCGAGCGCCTGATGCCGATCGAGCGCGAGGTCCGCTTCGACGAGCGCTGGCTGCTCGCCCGGCTGCGGCCGTATCGCAGCGACGACGATCGGATCAGCGGCGTCGTCCTCACCTTCGTCGACATCAGCGAGCGCCGCCGCGTCAGCGAGGCGCTGCGCGAGTCGGAGGCGATGTTCCGAACCATCGTCACGCAGGCGGCGGCCGGCGTCGCCCACCTCGACCTCGACGGCAGGATCTCGCTCGTCAACGCCCGCTTCGCGCTTCTCGCCGGGCGCACGCCCGAGGCGCTGGTCGGCACGTCGGTGTTCGCGCTCGTCCATCCCGACGACCAGGCGAGGAACATCGAGGCGTTCCGCCGCACGGCGAGCGACGGCACGCCGTTCGAGATGGAGAAGCGCTATGTGCGCGCCGACGGCGGCGTCGTCTGGGTGAGCGCCTCGGTGACGGCGGTGCTCGATCTCAACGACCGGCCGACGGCGGCGATCGCCATCGTCCTCGACGTCAGCGAGCGCCGCCGCACCGAGCAGGCCTTGCGCGAGTCGGAGGAGCGGCTGCGCCTGATCGTCGACAACGCGCGCGAGTACGCGATCGTCGCCATGGACCTCAAGCGGCGCATCACCGGCTGGAACAGCGGCGCCGAGAGCCTCACCGGATACGTCGCCGACGAGGTCCTGGGCGAGAGCGCCGACCTCATCTTCACCGAGGAGGACCGGGTCGCCAACGCGCCGCAGCGCGAGGCGACGCTCGCGCTCGCCGAGGGCCGCGCCGCCGACGAGCGCTGGCATCGCAGGAAGAACGGGACGCGCTTCTGGGGCAGCGGCGTGATGATGGCGATGCGCGACACCGACCGCACCCACCCGATCGGCCTGCTCAAGATCTTTCGCGACCAGACGCAGGCGCGCGCCGCCGAGCAGGCGCTCGAGACCAGCCGCGCCGAGCTCGTGCAGGCGCTGGTCGACAACCGCAGGGCGCGCGCCGAGGCCGAGGCGGCGAGCCACGCCAAGGACCGCTTCCTCGCCATCCTCTCGCACGAGCTGCGCACGCCGCTGACGCCGGTGGTGATGGCGCTGCACTCGCTCGAACGGAGCACCGAGCTGCCGGCCGCGTTGCGCGGCACGGTCGAGCTGATCCGCAGGAACGTTCGCGCCGAGCTGATGCTGATCGACGACCTGCTCGACGTCACTCGCATCTCGAGCGGCAAGCTCGAGATGAGCCGGTCGCAGACCGACATGCACGAGGTCGTGCACGGCGCCGCCGACGTCTGCGCCGGCGACTTCGCGGCCAAGCGCCAGCGCCTCGGCCTGGCGCTGCACGCGTCGCGCCACGTCGTCCCCGGCGACGCTGCGCGCCTGCAGCAGGTGGTCTGGAACCTGCTCAAGAACGCCTCCAAGTTCACGCCGAACGAAGGCGAGATCAAGGTCGTGACGAGCAACGTCGACAACCGCTTCGTGCTGATCGTCGCCGACACCGGCATCGGCATTTCGAGCGAGGCACTGCCGACGATCTTCGATGCCTTCGCGCAGGAAGGGCCATGGGTGACGAGCGAGTTCGGCGGCCTCGGCCTCGGCCTGGCGATCGCCAAGGCGACGATCGAGGCGCACCACGGCTCGCTGGTCGCGGCGAGCAGCGGCCGCAACCAGGGGGCGACCTTCACCATCGAGCTGCCGCTCGACGGCGCTGGGCCATGAACGCGTTCCATCCCGTGCCCGGCGCCAAGCGGCCGATGCGGATCTTCGTCGTCGAGAACCACGAGGACACGCGCTTCCTGCTCTGCCTGCTGCTCGAGCAGCTCGGCCACACCGTCTTCTCGGCGCCGACGCTCGCGGGCGCGCTCGAGGCGATGCCGGCGGCGAACTGCGACGTCCTCATCTCCGACATCGGCCTGCCCGACGGCAACGGCTGGGACCTGATGGCGCGGCTCGGCGACGACC
>Ga0207703_10000937_pt1 | contig 28276 bp, 35 predicted proteins | sample KBSSwiS12_FD_184304 | JGI IMG/M metagenome (GOLD analysis project Ga0207703, IMG submission 184304) | Switchgrass rhizosphere microbial communities from Kellogg Biological Station, Michigan, USA - KBS Switchgrass S1-2 (SPAdes) (version 2) | ecosystem: Host-associated > Plants > Roots >...
CTGCCAGTGAAGCACCCACTGCTGGAACAGTCTGAGGTCTTCGCATTCCATGAGTTGAAAGCATCTGGCGAAGTTGGGCTCGATCCAGCTATTGACGTACTTCAAGCCCTCCGGAAGACCGCGGCCCTCTCGGCTCACGCGCTCATATACGGGAAGCATGTTGTTGCCTTGGAACCGTTCGATGACCATGAAAAGCATTGCGACCTCTCGCGGGCTGGCGGCCCATTCTGACTCGAGCCTGGGCTCACCGTCGAGAACGGGCGCCCACCCTAAAGGCCAGAGGGCAGGCTATGGTTCATCACTTACCCTCTCGGAGTGGGTTGCCATCGCGCCCGCGACGGCCATCGTTCGACGAGATCGAGAAAGAGAGGCTCGACTCTATCCGGATGCTTGGCCGCTTCGTCGGCCAGTGCACCAGGCGCCTCGTTGAAAGCGAGAGTGGATAGGTCATCCATTCTCAGCGGGTAGAGCATTCCGTCCAGGTGATCGCACTCGTGTTGCAGCAGCGCCGCCCATGTACTGCGCGCCTCCTGTTCAACGCAGGTGCCATCAAGTGTCTGATAGCGGATCGAAATCCTCGGGTAGCGAGGAACCTTTCCATGCAATCCAGGGATCGACAGACATCGCTCCCACACGGCAACCTTGTCGTTCGTCAGCGGCGTGATCTCGGGGTTGATCATCACGGTCCAAGGCACCGGCTGGAGGTCAGAACCGGCTGGAATTTTGGACGCACCGATGCGATAGACGACGACGCGCTTCTCGATGAACACCTGTGTCGCTGCGAGGCCACTTGCACCAATATCCTCGAGTGTTTCACGCATGTCTGCGCAAAGACGTGCGATTGCCGGGTCTGTCGGATCGTCGACCCTGGCCGCGACTCGCCTCAGCACTGGATGCCCCATCTTCGCAATAGCAAGAATCGACATGGCTTGCTCCTTGACAACTTGCCGGAGGGCGTCCGCTCGATGGAGAGAGGTTAGGCGCCACCTTGCGGCATGCGCGTGGAGTGCAGAAACGCAAGCCGCCACCTCGATTCTTGACAGCGAAGCACGACCGACTCGAGCCATGACATCGGAGTTGGCTCAGAGTCCTGAGCCTCAGCGATAGAACCACGATTCACGTACACGACAACCCCGAGACTACCTTGCACTTCGATCTGCGGCGAGTTCACCGACCATCGGTAGCGTCTGCCCTCTGCGTGGTATCTGCTCATAGCCTCCACTAGTTCGCGACCGGTCATAGGTATGCCGTTCTCGAAAGCGTGAAAGTCCTCGCAGAGAATCTCTTTGAGGCGAGCCTGGTCGTTATCGCCAATGGCCACGAAGGCACGCTCGATCGTCGCAATCATCTCCTGTGCTTCAGCGTTCAATCGAACTCCTTCAGCCGCTTCGGCGGCGTTAAGCATCAGAACCGACGTCGTGGGGCCTAACGTCTGGCATGAGCGGCGGGCGCAGGCGGGCGAAGCCTGCCCGAGCATGTCCGCTCGATGGGGGGCTAGGCGATGCCACCTTCAGGACTCTTGGCACGGCACCGATCACTACGGTGGGTCTTTTTCATACGTCGTGATGCCCTGTGGCAACTGGACCCAAGGATGGCGACGGCAGTCGTACACGGAGTCCTCGGGCGGCGGGAACGTGGGATCGGCGAATGCTCCCACGGCGACGGCGACACCGAACTTCTCGCGACCCTCCTCGGTGTGGAAGACGGTCGTTCCACACACGGGGCAGAACCGAAACCGGAACTTGGCCCCGTGGTCGCCTGTTCGTACGTATTCTGTGGCAGTGCCGGAGACCGTGTAAGGGGCCGCAAAGCCCGCGAGTGCAGCGAAGACGCTTCCCGTCCGGCGCTGGCACGCCAGGCAGTGACAAACCCCAACTCCGCGAGGCTCGCCGTTCACCTCGATCCGAAGTTGACCGCAGGAGCAAGCAGCTGTTCGATTGGGCATGGCAAGTGCAGAGATGCGCGTTCGAGTTGCCTAACGTTCGACATCAGTGGCCGACAAAAGCACGCGAAGCGTCCCTTTGACTGTCCGCGCGATGGAGGGGTTAGGTGACGCGCGGCGCCGTTGGCGCGATGTCGAAGTGCAGAACATCTTCGCGCACTCCCAGTTTGGTGTACAGAGATATTGCAGGCTTGTCTCCCCGATCTGCCTGAACAAATATCACATACGCGCCACGCTCAGCGGCGACCTGACTGAGCCTGGCGATGAGTGCCGTGGCCACACCTTGTCTGCGATGCTGCTCGTCCACCGCGAGATCGTAGATGTAGATCTCAGATCGAGCCTGTTCGAATTTCGGTAGGAGGTAAGCTACTAGGCCTCCGACGACACGTCCTTCAGCGAACGCAGCCAGGCTGATAAATGTGCTGCTGGCAAGCAGCGATTCGAGGTAATCGTCGCCGGGTTGTCGTGTGGTGTAGGTTTCCACATCTGCGAATGCCCTACCGAACATTAAGAGCATGGCGCGGAGCGAGCCAGCGTCACTAGTGCGTAGGAGATCGATGTGGAAACGTGTCTGCATTGCGGTGACGCCGTCGTTTGCGGCGGAGGTTCATTGGCACCTGACGTTGGCGCTGAGCGTCCGCTCCAGCAACAGGTTAGACGCCGATGCTAAGTTCTCAACGCTCACGTCTCATGGGATCCGCTCGGGAAGCTTGCTGCCCGAGCTGTTGGGCGAGGCCGACGAGAATCCCTTCGGGACCCCGGATATAGCAGAGCCGATACACGTCTTCATACTGGGCCACCTCGCCGACGAGCTTCGCGCCAAGTTTGCTGAGTCGGGTGAGCGTATCGTCGATGTCCTCTACGGTGAACATGACGCGCAGGTACCCAAGAGCGTTCACGGGGGCGCTGCGGTGATCGGCGACCACAGGCGGCGCGAGGAAACGGGACATCTCGAGCCGGCTGCAACCGTCCGGCGTACGCATGATGGCAATCTCGACGCGCATGTCGCGCAATCCAGTGACGGCATCTGCCCAATCTCCTTCGACTGGAGCGCGCCCCTCGAGCTCGAGACCAAGTTCGGTGAAGAACTCAATGGCGGCATCGAGGTCCTCCACCACGATGCCGACGTTGTCCATGCGCTTGACCGTCATGATGGCTCCTTGGCGTCTGACGTTTGAGCTGAGCGGCCGGGCGGGATGCGGGTTCGCTCTGGTGGAACGGATTGTGGGTCGATACCGGAGACCTCTGGCGCCCCCCCTGACGGGCACAACACTTGCCGCGTTGTACTGGAGCCGCGCTTGTGACTGGGGACTCCCATGATCGATGTGTTGTTCATTCAAGGCGCCAGCAAAGGGGCCCACGTGGCCGACGCCAAGCTGGCGGCAAGCCTCGCCGAGCACCTCGGCGCGGACTACAAGGTCCGCTACCCGCGGATGCCGCGCGAGGACGAGCCAAGGTACGGAGCTTGGGCGTCGACGTTCTCGAACGAACTGGCCGAAGCCAACTCGCCACTCGTATTCGTCGGCCACTCGCTAGGCGCCAGCTTCTTGCTTCGCTACCTTGCTTTGAACGATATCGAGCCCCGGCCACTCGGCGTCTTTCTGGCGGCGGCGCCGTACGTTGGAGGGCTCGGTTGGCCGGGTGTTGACTTCGAGTTGCCAGCTCAAGCAAGCGCGAGACTCCAGGAGATGAGGGTGTTCTTCTTCCAAGGCGGTGCCGACGAGGTGGTGCCGGCAGCGCACATGACCATGTATGAGAAGGCCCTCCCGCACGCGACGGTGCGGCGGCTGCCGGGGCGAAACCATCAACTAGACGACGATCTGACAGAGATCGCCGCGGCGATCCGCCAACCAGCTCAGCTACCTAACGTTCGACATGAGCGGCGAGCCAAAGGCCGCGAAGCGGGCTTGGGAACGCCCGCGGGAACGAGGAGTTAGGCCACACCGGCTGTGCCTACTCTCGATTGCCCGCGGCGATGAGAGCAGCTTTGTCGCGCACCATGCCGCCAGACTTCCCAGTCTCGAGAAGGCTCTTCAGGTCGCATAGCACGATTGCAAACCCTTCGGTTGTAGATACCGCCGCAGAGGACGAGTCGCGTCCCTTGAAGCCTTTGGCCGCCACCTGTACGACAGTGGAGGATCTTCCCTTCGCGCGGAACTCAAGGGCGACCGCGATACCGTCCGACCAGATGAAGGAGATGTACTTTCCCTGGGCAAAACGAGTGACTTCAACCGTTTCGGTAGCACCGGGAACGCGGAACTCCCAGTTCACCTTGGCTCCTTCGGCAAGAGGACCGCTTGCTCGCTTCAGCCAGAACTTCTTGAGTAGTTCGGGTTGCACGAACGATTCGAAGACTGCCGATCGAGGGCTCCGAATGAGCATCTCTGCGCGTGCGATTGCTGGCATGCGTTACTCCTGGATCTGCGACCCATGCGGCGCGGCGCCGTGCGCAAGAGGTGACCGGTGGACCATGGCTGTGATCACTCCCGGTTCTCCTGATACTGCGCGGCCCCTTCGATCGGCCGTAGCCAGGGCTCGCGGCGCTTAACCCAGAGCTCGTAGCTCGGGACGAGTGGGGTGGGGGCTTCGGAAAGAATACCGAGCTTGAACTCCGCCTCGAGATCATTGAGGGCGAACAAGCGTGAACCGCAGCGAGGACAGAAGTGCTGGCCGTTCAGTTCGGAAGTCTCGCCTGTGCTTTGGAATTGGCGGGCGGGCCAAACCCCGTAGAAAGTGAACGCCGACCCGCTCTCTTGTCGGCACTTCGTGCAGTGGCAGATGCCGATGCGAAGCGGCTCCCCACGGGCGGAAATCTGCACCTGCCCGCAAAGGCATCCGCCCGAGAACAACTTCATGGCAGAGGAGGAAGTAGGTTGCATGGGGCCTAGCGTTCGACATGAGCGGCGGCCGTAGGCAGGCGCAGCCTGCCCGAGGACGTTCGCTCGATGGAGCGGTCGGGCGGCGTGCTCATTCCCGCAGGATGCTCCCGTTGAGCTCGACAAAAGCCGCGCCCTCGAACCGTGCTCCCAAGGTGTGCTCGTCGTCCCAAGCGGCCGCAAGCGCGACCTCCGAAGTGAGCTTGCCACTCAGCGGGGTGACGGAAGCCGATAGAACTTGCACAGACGCCCAAATATCGCCAGGCTGACCCACTGCCGGAAGTGGCGGGCTAGGCGCTTCGGCTTCTCCTGCGTCAACTGCCTCCCGGTAGGGTGCCAAGTGCTCGACAAGAGCCCGAGCGACGGAATCCGAGCTCTGCGCCCACACAGTTGGCAAGGCCTGGGCAGCAGCCACAGCCTCGGCATCAGGCTGTGCCCTTGGGCCGCTGATCGAGAGGGGCACGACTCTTTCTGCAAGCTTGATCTTCCCGCGCCATAGGCCTCCAGAGCGTTTGAACTCCCCGAGGGTGGGATCAACATACGCGGCGGCTCGGAAAAAACCAAACATGGCTCCAGCTCAGACGTTGCTCGCGTTGTCTAGCGTTTTGACATGAGCGGCGGCCGCAGGCAAGCGCAGCTTGCCGGAGGATGTCCGCTCGATGGGGTTGGGCCTCACAGCCAACGGCGCACCTTCGCTTGGTAGTCCGTGTACTCGCTGGCGAACAGCTTCGCGAGCGCACGCTCCTCGGGCTCGATCTGGAAGCGGGTGATGTAGAGCACGAAGGCGACCGGGCCAAGCAGTGCCCAGGCCGAAGACAGAAACACTGCCCACGCCACGAGAACGCACAAGAGACCCACGTACATGGGGTTTCGTGTGACTCGGTAGACGCCCGAGCTGACCAGAGAAGACGTTTGCTCTGGCTTCGTGGGATTGAGGGTTGTTTGCGCTCGCCGAAATGCGAGGACGCCTGCGGCGCTGAAGCCGATACCCACCAACATGATTGCCGCAGCTGCACCGAGACGCAAAGCGCTGGGAAGCTGGAGCAACGGTGCAAGCCGAGACGTGGCCCACATTGCGCCTGCGGTCACCGCCGCCACGGCGGGTGGTGGGATCTTGACTTCGAGCGATGCCATGCCTGCGATCGTCGGCCTATCGTTTGACATCAGCGGCGTCTGGAAGCGTGCGAAGCACGCTGGAAGACCTCCGCTCGATGGAAGGGTCAGGCGGCACTGGAGCAGTGCCGCTCAGTCGATGAACTTCCAAGTGTCCGCTCCATCGAAATGGCGTACCTGAACGGTCTCTTGAAGACGCGGATCAAAGTTGTTGATGTTGACACCGTGCTTTCCACCCGGTTCCGGAGCGAGTGGCTCCCAATGCGTAGCGCACCCGCAGGTCTTGCAACGCACTGTGCGCAGCGTCTTGTCCCCCCAGACGTACTCGGTGGTGTTTTTCGGATGGCCCTCTATCCGAACCGTTCCGAACTCGTAGTACGCCCAGAGTCCGCCAATGCGCCGGCAGAGCGAGCAGTTGCACTTGGTCGCCTTCTCCGGCGCTGAGGGCAGGGTGAGTCGAACTGCGCCGCAGTGACATGAACCTTGTAGAAGCTGTTCTTCGGCCATGGTGAGCTCGCTGGTTTGTGCCGCCTGACGTTCGACATGAGCGGCGGCGGAAGCAGGCGCAGCCTGCTGGAGGACGTCCGATCGATGGAAGAGTTAGGCCAAATGGAGAACGACTCGCGTGGAGCTTCGTCGTCACGCGACTACTCGACGTGGCGAGCCAAAATCTTAGCGATGTTCGACGATGCAAACCAAGCGAAAACCAGGCCCGCGAGAACAGACAGCGCCAGAGCGGCCGCACGCCCTGTGTCGTCCAGCTTCGACAGCGATGGTCCGTGAAGCATGTTGCTGATCTGCCCACCCGGGAGCATCGCGCGCCACAGCAGGAAGGCAAGAATCACCACCGCCGCCAAAGATCACTCGCCGCAGAATCCTGAAGTTGGCTGCCTGAGTCGGAGTCATGGAACTGTCTTCTGTAGTGGTCATGGTCGGCTCGAGGACGGCGCATACACGTCCGGGTCGTGCAGTTCCATGAACATGCCCGGCGCCGACAGCGGCACGAAGCCGAACTTGGCGTACAGGTCATGCGCGTCGCGCGTGGCGAGCATGAACCTGCGAAGGCCCTGCAGTTCGGGGTGCCGCTGGATCGCCTCGACCATTCGCTTCGCGACGCCCTTGCCGCGATGAGCCGGAAGGACGTAGACATCGGAGAGATAGGCGAAGGTGGCCTTGTCCGTGACGATCCGTGCGAAGCCGATCTGCTCGCTGCCGGCGAGCGCGGCGAAGCAGATCGAGTTGTCGAAGGCCTTCTGAACGGTCGAAAGGGGAACACCGCGAGACCAATAGGCCTGCGATAGGAAGGCGTGGGCCGCCTCCACGCTCATGCGCGACTTATCGGAGGTGATCTCGTAGGGCTGCATAGACGACTGGAGCTCGTGTGTGCCGGTTAGGCGCCTTCGTAGTCACGCTGCCTTCCGCCATACGAGGATCAAGGTCAAAGAGCCGCCTCGGAACGACATGGTCGGCGTACGTAGCGTCAGCTCGTCATTGACGACAGAGAAGTGTCGCTCTTGCACCGAACCCTCCCAGTTCGGAAACCGATGGATTGTCACGTGGTGCTTGACAGTCCGTTCGCTGGTGTTGATCTCGTACGTTCCTGCATAGGCCTCCATCGCTTCGAATGCGTCTCGGACTTCGTCACATGTACCGCCCAGCGGGTCAGACGTCGGCTCCGACCATCACCGGCGCCGCCGCAATCGGCAACGTATGGGTCGGGTAGAGCAGCAGGTCGACCCAAATGTGCTTGCGCATCGGCGTCGCCTTGCTCATCGGATGCCTCATGCCCCCATTGGAGCACCTGATGGAACGTGCGGCTTTGCCCAGAATCAACGCACCGCTTCGCTTCCCGGTTTCCGCCGCTCCGTTGCGAGATGCCTAACGTTAGGCGTCACTGTCCCACCGAGGTGCTGAGGTGGAATGTTGCAACCAATATTCGCCAGCCTTCGGCAAGGCGAACGACGTTGTACGACATGCGCCATTGCCTTATTAAGCTTGCGTCAGCACGAAGCATCTTCCATGTCATTGTCGCGAGGGCGCTGCCCTGCCCAATGGCAATAACCTCGAAGTCGCACATGGTCCCACTCCGATAGCCATCGCGTTGGTAGGTGTCGGCCACTACTTGGAAGAATTGCGCAAGCTCTTCACTGGAGCGGAGGCAGTGAATCGACCCGTCGCCTCGCACGGTGATCGTTGGGACATGGTAGAGCGCGGCGACCCGGTTGCCGTCGATGCTGGCAAAGGCCTCGTTGTACTGGTCGAAGAAGGCCTGGACTTCAAGTTCAAGCGCTGTCGCCATCGTTCTTCTCCAGCATTTCCGAGGTCGCGACTCTACGCGGTTGTGGGCATCAGAGGAGAGCGGTGCCGCGGGGGACCGGATGGGAGCGCCTACCTCGTGTGCCCCGCCGCCACTGGCGCCGGGAGATTGAAGCCGCGAGTCGGCGGGTCCGCTCGAACGCGGGGTTGCGCGGCCGCATGATCACTCGATGGTGTGATCGGCTCGCAGCCGAAGAGACGGTGGTATCGCAATACCGAGCGCTTGCGCAGTTTTCAGGTTGATCGCTAGGTCGATCTTCGCGGCTTGCTCCACCGCAAGTTCGCTCGGCTTGGCGCCTTTGAGGATCTTGTCGACGTACACGGCGGCGCGGCGGAACTGGTGGTCGAGACTCGACCCATACGACATCATGCCCCCGAGGTTCACGAACTCCCTCGCGTGGAACACGGCGGGTAACCGGTGCTTCGTCACCAATTCGACGACCTGCTCCCGAGCGGTGAAGAACACCGGGTCGGGGAGGACCACAACCGCATCGGCACGTTCCCGCGACATCGCTGCGAATGCGCCCTCGAATTCATTTCGCCCGCGAGCCTCCACGAGTTGCAAGCTGATGCCCAGCTTGCCGGCGGCAGTCTCGGCCGCCTTCCGGTAGATTTCCGCACCGGGAGGGACGGGATTCCACAAGACGGCCACGCGCGAGGCTCGCGGTACCGCTTCCTTCAAGAGCTCGAGCCTTTTTCCCTGAACCTCCGGGCTGGGATCGCTGGTGACTCCAGTGATGTTTCCCCCGGGCCGTCTGAGGCTTTCGACAAAGCCAGAACCCACGGGATCTCTCCCTGCTGCCATAACGACTGGGATCGTCGATGTCGCTTGCTTGACCGCGGCAATCACTGGATTGCCACCCGTGACGATGACGTCGACGTTGAGTTGAACGAGTTCCGCCGCGAGATCGGGGAGCCGCTCTTGCTTGCCCCAGGCGAACCGCCGCTCGACAACGATATTTCGCCCCTCGACGTAGCCAAGCTCGCGGAGCCCGTCTTCAAACGCCTTGGTGAGGGGCGCCTGCTCCTCTGGCGTAGCAGTCTGGATGTAGCCGATCCGGTACACCTTTCCACGCGGTTGGGCGTCGGCAGTGAACGCCGCGAGAAGTAGAGGGACAACAGCGATGGCGAGTCGAGATACGCTGTACTTCACGACCGTTGGTCTCAAGTGGCACCGGCATCCTAAACGCTGGCTTGAATGCGTCAGCGGCGGTACGTTCGACATCAGCGGCAGCCGTGGGCAGGCGCAGCCTGCCGGAGGATGTCCGCTCGGTGGAGGGGTTAGGTTAGGTTCCTCGCTCGCGAAGGGCATTTTCAATGCGCCGATCCGGAATCAACCAGAGAACGGCGACGAAGACATAGATGGCTTGCGCGGCCCAAGGAAGCCAAGCCGTTGCTCCAATGGCCAACAAGTACAGCAAAGGCGACACTTTGCCTTTCCAGTCTCGCCCGACTGCAAGGCGCAACACCGAGGAGTGGCCTTCGGCCCTGATGATCGATTGCTGGAGCAGCCAGTATGCAACGGCGGCCATCAACAAGACAGCGCCATACAGCGCCGACGGAATCGAGGCGAAGTGGTTCTCACCCATCCAGCCGGTCGCGAAGGGGAAGAGCGAAAGCCAGAAGAGAAAATGCAAGTTTGCCCAGAGCACGGCGCCCGAGACCTTCGTTGAAGCGTGGAGCATGTGATGGTGGTTGTTCCAATAGATGCCCACATAGACGAAGCTCAGGACGTAGCTCAGGAAGACCGGTAGCAACGGAAGCAACGCGTCGGCAGTAGCGACGTGTGGCACCTTGAGCTCAAGGACCATGATCGTGATGATGATGGCGATGACGCCATCACTGAACGCCTCAAGCCGCCCTTTGCCCATATGCGCTCCCGGCCCCGGGTTACCTAACGTTCGATATGAGCGGCGGGCCAAAGGGCGCGAAGCGGCCTTTGGGGCGTCCGCTCGATGGAGGAGTAGGCGTCACCGGTACGAAGCGTGGGTGACCACAAATCGCGCTTCTCTCTTCCACTACGCGAGCCCGGACCAAAATTCCGCCAAGGCTGCAGCGCCCCGTTTAGGGTCTTGGCACATCCACCAGTGGCCAAGCCCCTGCAGCACAGCGACGCTGCCCTTTGCTCTAGCAGCCGACCGCCGTGCCAGCACTTCGCCTCCGACGAAATGATCCTCCGTGGCGACGATAGCCAGTCCAGGCCTGACCGCCGCATCGCCTAGCCGCTTGCCCCAGTTCTCGACCGCGGGCTGTTTGCTAGAGCGGTACAGCGCGAGAATGCAGCGGCCCATCGCCGCGTCGAACTCAGCCCCGACCTTGGCCGCGACACCACTGCTCATTCCGAGCGACTCGAACCGCTGGGCGCGCGCCTCCTGAGGGGCCGCCACCGCCTGGGCCACGGACTGCTCGCCGGCACCCGGTGTCTGCCATACCCGCGCCATGTCGTGCCACACGTAGTCCGGGTCGAACAAGCCCAGGACATCTGCGGTCCAGGATCGGATGAGCTCGGGACGCTCCATGCCTATTCGCATGACGTGCGCACCGCCCCAATCGTGCCCGACTAGGTCAATGGGCCCCGCGATTCGCTCGAGCTCACGGGCGAGCCAGTCGCGGTATTCGTCAGCTGTCGCATTGAACCCGTCAGGTACCGGAGCCCCGAAGCCGGGTGGCGAGAGAGTAACTACATCGGTGCGCGGGAGGTGAGGTAGCAGGTCGTCCCAAATGGCGGCGGTTTCCGGGTTCCCGTGAACGAAAACAGCAGGCATACCATTCTCCGAGGTGCAGTTTGTTTGGTGACCTTCGCTCAAGCCAGAGAGCACTTCTGAACGGTGGAGAGCGTTCGGGTCGTTATGTCCTTGCCGAACGTGCGTTCGAGCAGGCTCATGAAAACAGGACCCTTCGCGGTCACGGTGTACGCCGTGAAGACTTCTTCGCGGGCCAGCTTCAGGATTGTGGCGCCATCGCGTTCAATGGGCAGCTTGACGCTTGATGCAGCAGGGTTGCGGAGGAAGGTAACAACTCGCTTGGCATCGGGCGAAAGGCGGAATTCCGCGAAAGGATCCGAAGCGACGAGTTCCCGAAGATGCTGAGTCGACCGGACGATTGCACTGAAGCTACTGCCGAGCTCGGCGTGCATCGCCTTCTCGGCTCGCCGTTGCAGAGCGTCCAACGACGAAGCGCGCGCGTCGAAAACGACGTTTCCGCTGGAAAGCAGCGTACGCACCTCAGAGAAGCCAGCCGCCTCGAACGAGCGCTTCAACGTAATCATCTGCGCGTTCATCGGGCTGACTCCCCGAAGGAAGGCGACGTAGCGGGGCATGACTTCGCGCTTGACTCGCCCTGTGTTGCCTAACGTTCGACATGAGCGGCAGCCGTAGCCAGGCACAGCCTGCCGGAGGATGTCCGCTCGATGGAGGGGTTAGGCGTCGTCATGATGGCGGTGTTCACTGCACCAGGGCTCAGCCGAGGGACGCAAAGCCTGGGTTGAACGCGACTTCCCACAGGTGACCGTCAGGGTCTTGGAAGTAGCCCGCGTACCCTCCGTAGAACGTTGCGTGGCCGGCCTTGACGATTCTCGCGCCCGCCTTTCGTGCTTGCTCCATGACGGCGGTTACTTCCTCTTCGGACTCGACGTTGTGCGCGAGGGAAAACTCGGTGCTACTTGGCGCCTGCTGCGGTAGACCGCTGTCGGCCGAAAGACTCTTACGCGGCCACAGCGCCAGCTTTAAGCCCGATTCCAGGTTGAAGAACGCGACGGCGCCATTCTCGATTTCGGCACCCACGATTCCCTTGGTGACAAAGCCAAGTCCGTCTCGGTAGAAGGAGACCGCGCGTTGGAGATCGTCAACGCCCAGGGTGATCAGTGTGATGCGAGGCTTCATGCGGAACGCTTCATGGCGCCGACTGGCTCGAAGGCTGACGGTAAGCGGCGAGCAGACGCTTCGGCGCTTTGCGCGACCAGGCTTGCTCCAGCAGACGCTTGACCAGTGGCGCCTTTGCCTTGGCCAGACTGACGCGCAACCCTACGACTCGCTTGCCCCACAGGAGCTTCTCCATGGACTCCGGCTCAAGAGCGATAGCGAGCTGACGCTGCTCTTCCTCAACGAATACATGCAAATGCTCGCCCTCGGGGGGAACCGTTGCGAAGATCTTGCCGCCCACCCTGAAGGAAGAGTAGTTGAAGTGAGGCGCCTCCGAAACCGAGGGAAGCGCCATGGCGAGACGACGAGCCTGCTCGAGCTTCACGTTAGGAACTGCGAATCGCGTTCATACCGAGGTGCGAAGGGGTCTAACGCTCGACATGAGCGGCGTTCCAAACGGTGCGAAGCGGCCTTTGGAATGTCCGCTCGATGGAGGGTTAGGCCACTCTTTCATTGGGACGGCGAACTGAGCGGCGACGTCTGTTCAGGGGCGTGTTGCGCACCCGGTTGACCGGCCATGCCCTGCGGGGCGCAAAGCTCCTCGGTTACAACAAGGCGCCGAACGGACAGCTCGTCGATTTCCAGCCTTCCGATTCGGGCGCGACCGACGGCCAGTCGACCGATGGCAAGGGCACCGACGGCTACTGCGCCGAATGCCATTGCGCCTACTGCGAACCCACCAACTGCTAGCGCCCCGGTTGCCACTGCGCTAAGGGCTCGTGGGGCAGTGCTCCTGAGTTCCGTGGGTTGCAACGTGTGGGCTAGACGACGAGCTTTGGACATAGAACGGTACTCGCAATTCGCCGCGCTCTACAGGCCGGCTAGAGGGTCTAACGTTCGACATGAGCGGCGGGCCAAAGGGCGCGAAGCGGACTTTGGGACGTCCGCTCGATGGAGGAGCTAGGCGTCACTCATCCTCGCGGAGGCGTGACTCGGAGAATTGTCGGGGAAGACCAGTCGGACAGCGCCGAGTACGCCGAGCACGCAGCCGATGAAGCCAAATAGCTCGAGGGAGGAAGCCTGTGACAACGCTCCGAACGCCCCTAGAGCTTGGTAGACATAGATAGGAGCCGAACCGATCAGTAAGAAGACTCTCTTTCGCTGCGACCAAACGCGATGCTCGAAAGATGCTGCGAAGAACCAGAGCGTGCCCGCAATGCCGATAGACACCAGGACCGCGTGGTGAAAGGAGAGCTCGTTCGGCATGGCGTGTACTCCGGCTAGAACCAAGGAGGGCGAATACTAGATTGCCGTGAAGCCTAAGCGCAGGTTAGTCGCCAGCGTAGCCGCGCTCCCCATGACAGAGCAAGAATGGGTGTTTCGATAGGCAGCGAGCAAACGCTTTGGAGCTTTGTGCGACCACTCTTGCTCCAGCGTTCGATATGAGTGACAGACCGAAGACCGCGAAGCGTTGCTCTCACTCCAAACCTGGAGAGAGTTTTGCGGGGCCTAACGTTTGACATGAGCGGCGGCCGGAAGCAGGCGCAGCCTGAAAGAGGAGGTCGCTCGATGGAAAGGTTAGACCACGTACTGCAACCACATGCTGCTGTTCGCGAAGCGGCTGCACCTGGGCCAGCCATGATGTGCAGGTCAGGCGGGTTTGGACATTGACTTGGCCGCAATGCGGTCAGGCAGGACGCGAGCGATCAGGTCAGTGTCGCAGTACTCCTCGTATCGGGCGATTTTGCCGTCCCGGAAGTGGATCACGAAGGCATAGTCGTTGTCATATCGCTGGCCGTCGCGAGTGACGTTTCTGCCTCTGGCCTGCAATACGATGACGTCGCCGCCGTCGATCAGACGGGTGGGTATGGTGGCGCGCTCGACGAGGACACGATTCAGAGGGCGGAAGATCTCGTCGATGATGGTCCGCTTGCCGACGAACTCGCCGCTCCATGAGCCTTCGCCGATCGTGCGCCAGACGATGTCCTCATGGCACGCCTCCCAGAAGAGGGCGCCATTGCCCTTGGCGACCTCCTCGAAGATGGCCGACACGAGCTGAGCGTTAGACGATAGCTTCGTCATGGTGTCCTTCCCGATGGGTTTAGTTCTTGGTCGGTATCGCGAGGCCGTTGCGGACAACGCGGAAGTCGCGCATGAGCAAGGAAATGGGTCTAACGTTCGACATGAGCGGCGGGCCAAAGGCTGCGAAGCAGGCTTTGGAACGTCCGCTCGATGGAGGGGTTAGGCGTCATTTCGTCCGTGGCAGATGAGTTCGACCGCTCTTGCAAGGCATGCGTTGAACTCTGCCGGCTTCTCTAGCATGGGGAAGTGCCCGACGCCTTGCATGGGCATCACATGAACACCGTGTTGATTCATCGAGTCCATGTCGATGAAGGGCTTCCCAGCGTTGATGGAGACGATCGGGAGACTTACTTCCGCCAAGAGTTCAGGAACCGCGCGTCCATGGTTCCAGGTTGCTTCCAGAGCGGCGAGCGCGATGGATTCGCGCGCGGATGCCATATGGGCGGCGACGCGTTCGATGAGGTCAGCATCGGAGGTTCGCGAGAACATGCCCTGCACGAAGGTACGCGTCGTCCTGGCGAAGCTTGTGCGGAACGGCGCGACCCTTTCCTGCACACGTGCCTCAGACATGAACGTGGAGAGTTGGTTGTATTGATCCACCCACACGAGTCCGCGCACGCGGCCTTTGGCCCGACGTGCAGTCTCCAGTACGACGTCGGCGCCCATCGAGTGACCTACGAGGATGACGTCGGCGAGATTGGCGGCGGACATGACTGCAGAAACATCTGCGCCGAAAGCGGCCATGCTCCAGTCCGTGCGGCTGGCGCCTGATTGACCATGACCTGCCAAATCTAGGCGCGCGACAAGGACATCTGAGGAAAGCGGAACGATCTGCGCATCCCAAAGCGTTCGATCGCAACACCAACCGTGCACGAGAACGACAGCCAAGCCCTCAGGTCCGTCGACCTCATAGGCGATGGGCACGCCGTCTGCGGATGTAGCGAAGGCTGGCATCGTGGCGCCTAGCGTGATATCGACGACATGCCACTGTCCGCTTTCACTGTCATCGGTGAGGGATCAAAGCTGACGAACTGCCGAGGGGGGACTCGGCAGAACGAATTGACAGGCGGCCTTCGCGCAGATACTGTATGAATGTACAGTAGTTCCGCGAGGGCACAGATGGACGACATGGACGGGCGGAACGAAGGGGAAAGTGGACGTCGTCCGTCTGCGCCGACGCCGACGTCCTCGTACCCGCCCGCGCCGCGCCTGCTCGATGCCCTGCGCGAACGCTTGCGGCACATGCACTACAGCTTACGCACCGCGGAGGCGTACGTCTATTGGGTGCGCGGCTTCGTGCGCTGGGCCGGCGGGCGGCGTCATCCGCGCGAGATGGGCGCGACGGAGGTGCAGGCCTTCTTGTCGATGCTCGCCAACGTCCTCACCCACGTCGAGGTGCAAGCCCTCCTGGCCTTCCCGTGCTACCGCGCTACGCCGAGCTCCACTGCAAGAGCAACTTCAGCTTCCTGACCGGCGCGTCGCACCCGGAGGAGCTGGTCGAGCGCGCTGCCGCGCTCGGCTACGGCGCGCTCGCGATCACCGACGAGTGCTCGGTCGCTGGTGTCGTGCGCGCGCACATCGAGGCGAAGACGCAGCAGCTGCACCTCGTCGTCGGCAGCGAGATGCGCCTCACGCTGCCCGGCAGCGGCGCGCCGCACGCGCGCCTGGTGTTGCTCGCGCAGACGCGGCGCGGCTACGGCAACCTCTCGCACTGGATCACGGTCGCGCGCCGGCGCGCCGAGAAGGGGAGCTACGTTGCGCACCCGGGCGACGTCGAGGGCAAGGTGCCGAACGCGCCGACGCTCGCCGGCCTGCCCGAGTGCCTGGCGCTGCTGGTGCCCTCGGCGGCACAGCCCTTCGAAGACGTGTTCGCGCACGCGATGTGGCTGAAGACCTGGTTCCAGGACCGCGCCGCCATCGCCCTCGAGCTGTTGCACCGCGCCGGCGACGACGACCTCGTCGACACCGTCGTTCGCGTGTCGCAGTTCACCGGCCTGCCCATCGTCGCCGCCGGCGACGTGCTGATGCACGTGCGCTCGAGGAAGCCCCTGCAGGACACCCTCACCGCGACGCGCCTCGCCAAGCCGGTCGCCGAATGCGGCTTCGCCCTCGAGCCCAACGCCGAGCAGCACCTGCGCTCGCGCGGGCGCCTGGCCGCGCTCTACCAGGGCGAGTGGCTCGAGAACACGATGGTCTTCGCCGGCCGCTGCAGCTTCTCGCTCGGCGAGCTGAAGTACGAGTACCCGCAGGAGATCGTTCCCGCAGGCGAGACGCCGGCCTCGTGGCTCAGGAAGCTGGTCGAGGCCGGCATTCCGCACCGTTTCCCCGTCGGCCTTTCCGACCAATACCGGCGCATCATCGAAAGCGAGCTCGCGGTCATCGCCGAGCTCGAGTACGAGGCCTACTTCCTCACCGTCGCCGACATCGTCGCGTGGGCGCGCACGCAGGGCATCCTGTGCCAGGGCCGCGGCAGCGCCGCCAACTCGCTCGTCTGCTATTGCCTGCACGTCACCGAGGTCGACCCGCGCCGCGCGACGCTGCTCTTCGGCCGCTTCATCAGCGTCGAGCGCAACGAGCCGCCCGACATCGACATCGACTTCGAGCACCAGCGCCGCGAGGAGGTGATCCAGTACATCTACAAGAAGTACGGGCGCCATCGCGCCGCGCTCACCGCCGTCGTCATCAGCTACCGGCCGCGGTCGGCGCTGCGCGACGCGGGCCGGGCGCTGGGCATCGACCTGCAGCGGATCGAGACCGTCTCGAAGCGCCAGCACTGGTTCGACGGCCGTGGCATCGCCCCCGAGCGGCTGCGCGAGAGCGGCTTCGATCCCGACGCGCCGGTGGTCAGGCTCTGGATGGAGCTCACTGCGCAGCTGATCTCGTTCCCGCGCCACCTTTCGCAGCACCCGGGCGGCTTCGTCATCGCCAAGGGCCGGATGGCCGAGCTGGTGCCGGTCGAGAACGCGGCGATGCCCGACCGCAGCGTCATCCAGTGGGACAAGGACGACCTCGACGCGCTCGGCCTGCTCAAGGTCGACATCCTCGCGATCGGCATGCTGAGCGCGATCCGCCGCTCGCTCGCGCACATCGCGGCCAAGCTCGGCCGCCCGGCGTTCGAGATGCAGGACATCGCCGACGACGACAAGCCCACCTACGACATGATCTGCCGCGCCGACACCGTCGGCGTGTTCCAGATCGAGAGCCGCGCGCAGATGAGCATGCTGCCGCGCCTCCTGCCGCGCTGCTACTACGACCTCGTCGTCGAGGTCGCGATCGTGCGGCCCGGGCCGATCCAGGGCGGCATGGTCCATCCCTACCTGAAGAACCGCACGCTGCGCGATGACGAGATCGACTGCCCCGAGGAGCTCAAGCCCGCGCTTCTCAGGACCAAGGGCGTGCCGATCTTCCAGGAGCAGGTGATGCAGATCGCGATGCTCGCCGCCGACTTCAGCGCCGGCGAGGCCGACGCGTTGCGCCGCGCGATGGCGGCGTGGAAGCGGCGCGGCGGCCTGTCGCCGTTCCACAAGCGCCTGGTCGGCAGGATGGTCGAGAAGGGCTACACGCACGAGTATGCCGAGCGCATCTTCAAGCAGATCCAGGGCTTCGGCGAGTACGGCTTTCCGGAGAGCCATGCCGCCGGCTTCGCCCTCCTCGCGTACGTCAGCAGCTGGATCAAGTGCCACCACCCCGACGCCTTCCTGTGCGGCCTGCTCAACGCCCAGCCGATGGGCTTCTACGCGCCGGCGCAGCTGGTGCGCGACGCGCGCGAGCACGGCGTCGAGGTGCGGCCGGTCGACGTCGCGGTGAGCGCGTGGGAGAGCACGCTCGAAGGCGAGCCGGCGGCGCGAGCGGGCGGCGCGCACGGCGAGACGAGCTCGCGCGGTGAGGGCGGCATCCTGCGCCAGCCGGTCCGGCTCGGCCTCAACCGCGTCAAGGGCCTCGCTCAGGAGGCCGGCGAGCGCATCGTCGCGGCGCGCGGCGAGGCGCGCTTCGCCGACAGCGAAGACCTGGCGCGGCGCGCTCGCCTCGACGCGCATGCGCTCGCCGCGCTTGCCGAGGCGGACGCCCTGCAGAGCCTGACCGGCCATCGCCACCAGGCGGCGTGGGCCGTCGCCGGCATCGACACGCGGCCGACCGAGATGCTGCGCGCGACGCGCGCGCACGAGCCGCGCGTCGCGCTCGCCGCGCCGAGCGAAGGCGAAGAGACCCTCGCCGACTACCGCGCCCTCGGCCTGACGCTGAACCGCCACCCGCTCGCCCTCCTGCGCGAGCAGCTCGCCGCCTTCCGGATCGAGCCGGCGTCGCGCCTGCGCACGTACCCGAACGGCCGGCTGGCGCGAGCGAGCGGCCTCGTCACGCACCGGCAGCGCCCCGAGACCGCGAAGGGCACCGTCTTCGTCACCCTCGAGGACGAGACCGGCGCGATCAACGTCATCGTCTGGCCGAAGATCGCCGAGGCGCAACGCACGCCGCTGCTCGGGGCGACGCTGCTCACCGTCTACGGCCAATGGCAGCGTGAAGGCAAGGGCGAGCAGGCGGTGATGCACCTCGTCGCAGCGAGGATGATCGACCACACGCCGCTGCTCAAGGGGCTGGTCAGCCGCAGCCGCGATTTCCGCTGAAGAGGGCGCGGTTCGCCCGGCTTCGACGCCGGATCTCGCGGCGCCGTCCGGCAAAATCGGCGCCATGACCGTGCAGCCGATCACCGCCGCGCTGAGACGATGGATCGTCGACCAGGCGACCGCCGGCCACCCGCCCGACGTCGTCCTCGACGCGATGAAGGCGAGCGGCTGGGACGAGGACACCGCGATCGCGGCGCTCGAGTCGACGATGCGCGAGCACCTCGGCATCGCCGCCGACGGCGAGCTGCCGCCTGCGCTCGCAGGCCTCGCCGCCAACGAACCGGCCCGCCCCGTTCCCGGCGCGCGCATCAGCGCCGCGACGCCCTCGATGCACGCGGGCGATCGCGAGGTCCGCGTCGTCATGGCGATGTCGCTGCCGCGCGTCGTCGTCCTCGCCGATCTGCTCTCGGCAGACGAGTGCGTCGAGCTCATCGCCCTGGCACGCTCGCGTCTGGCGCGATCGGAGACGGTCGAGACGCGGACCGGCGCGAGCGCGGTCAACCCGGCGCGCACGAGCGAGGGCATGTTCTTCGAGCCGGGCGAGTTTCCCGTCTGCGCGCGCCTCGAGCAGCGCATCGCGACGCTGCTCGACTGGCCGCTCGAGAACGGCGAGGGCCTGCAGGTCCTGCGCTACGGGCCGGGAACCGAGTACCTTCCCCACTACGACTACTTCGATCCCAGCGAAGCCGGCACGCCGGCGATCCTCAAGCGCGGCGGTCAGCGTGTCGGCTCGCTCGTCTGCTACCTCAACACGCCGCAAGCCGGAGGCGCGACCGTGTTCCCCGACATCGGCCTCGAAGTCGCGCCGGTCCAGGGCAACGGCGTCTTCTTCAGCTACGACCGGCCGCATCCTTCGACGCGCACGCTGCACGGCGGCGCGCCGGTGACCGCGGGCGAGAAGTGGGTCGCGACCCGCTGGCTGCGCGAAGCGAAGTTCGAATGAGGCGCCGCCCGGTCGAGGACGCCGGCCGCCGCTAGTGACGGCGCTCGCCGCTGCCCGCCTTGCGCGCGTAGAACGCGGCGACTTCCTGGATCTCGCCCGGCGTCATGGCGCGCGCCATGTTGCGCATCTGCGCCTGCGAGTCGTTGCGGCGCACGCCGGAAGCGAAGGCCTCGAGCTGCGCGACGAGATACCCCTTCGGCATGCCCTCGAGCCAGGGCGTGCCGAACTTCTGGTCGACCCCGCCGTGGCACGAGATGCACGGCGCGATGTTGCGCATCGGGTCGCCGACGCGCACCAGCGCCGGTAGCGGCTCGTCGTACGTGGTCGGCGCGGTGCGCGCCTTCGGCAAGTCGGCGTAGTAGGCGGCGAGGTCGGCGATCGCGCGCTCGGGAAGCGCCTTGCCGATCGCTTCCATGATCGGGCTGGCGCGCTTGCCGGTCTTGTAGTCGTGCATCTGCTTGACGACCACCTCGGGATACTGCCCGGCGAGGTTGGGCGCGTCCGAGCCGCTCAGTCCCTGCGCGCCGTGGCACATCGTGCAGTTGAGCGCCAGCGTCGCGCCGCGGCCGACCGCGTCGCTGCCGCTCGCGCGCGCCATCGAGCGCTCGAGGACGACCTCGGTCGACACGGGCGGGGCGGTCCGGGCCGCATCGGTCGCGGGTGCCCAGCTCGAGGGAGCGCCGGCGGCGCGGCAGATGCTCGCCCAGAGCCCTTGCGCGCTGAAGTCGGCCTGCGCCGACGGCAGCCAGAGGAAGCCGACGAGCATCGCGACGACGGTGAGCGCGACGAGGACGCCGACGCTCGTCCGCACCCACGGGTTGCGCCACGACATCGCTGCGGGCTCGGCCATCACCGGCTCCCGATCGGCACGATCGGCACGGACGCTTCCTTCAGGAGCGCGAGCTGGACGATCGGATAGCCGTAGTTCACGATCGTCAGGCCGATCATCATCGCGATCCAGAGCGCGAAGCCGTTCAGCGCGAACGGCGGCCGCAACCCGGGATGCGCCGCCACGCCGAAGGTGAACGCGACCGGCTCGGCGCGCTTGAAGTGCGCGCGCGCGAGGATGACGACGAAGAGCAGCGCCGAGGCGGCCAGGATCAGCCCGCCGAAGGTCGACATCGTCACGGTCCACGCCTGCGGCTCGAGCGCGGGATGGCGGTAGTCGAAATACGCCATCCGCCGCGGCTGGCCGAGCAGGCCGACCCAATGCCAGGGCAGCGAAAGCACGAGCATCCCGATGAACCAGAGCCAGAGCTGCAGCCGCAGCCACGCCGCGGGCAGCGGCGCCGAGCGTGTCAGCTGCGGCCACAACTCGTAGGCGACCATGAAGTACATGATGACGATGGCGCCGCCGAAGATCAGGTGGAAGTGGCCCGTCACCCATTGCGTGTTGTGGACCGTCTCATTGAGCTGGTAGCTCATGTTGACGAGCCCACCGGCGCCGCCGAAGCCGAGCATCACGAACGAGAACGTCACCGCCAGCATCATCGGCCGGTCCCATGGCAGGGCGCGGATCCAGCCGAACGTTCCGGTCCCGCCGCGCAGGCGGCCGGCGATCTCGGCCGACGCGACGATCGTGAAGACCGTGAGCAGGGTCGGGATCGAGACCATTGCCGTCATCGCCGCATGGACGAACTTGAAGCCGGCACCGACCTGCGGGTCGGCGAACAGGTGATGGATGCCGATCGGCATCGAGAAGACGAGGAAGAGGGCGAACGCGACCCGGCCCATCGTGTCGCTGTAGAGGCGCCCGCCAATCGCGCGTGGGAAGAGCGTGTAGAACGCGATGTACGCGGGCATCAGCCAGAAGTAGACGATCGCGTGCAGCGTCCACGAGAAGAGGACGCGCGCGAGACCGGCGTTGATCGTGTCGGTGAGGCCGAGCGATGCCGGCAGGATCAGCACCAGCACCTCGACGGCGGCGCCGACCGAGGTCCAGGCCCACAGGTACGCGCCGGCGAGGTTGCCGTACATCGCCAGCGGGACGGTCGCGCCCGGGTTCTCCTTGCGCCAGGCGCGCAGGTTGATCGACATCAGCGCGACCCAGATCCACGAGCCGACGACGACGAGGACGACGCCGAAGTAGTAGATCGGGCTGCCGATCATCGGCGGATAGAAGGTGTAGAGCACCGACGCCTTGCCGGCCGCCATCGCACCGGCGGCGAGCACGGTGCCGCCGACGACGAGGCCGAATCCCGCCCACGCCCAGCGCAGGCCGACCAGCGGGCGCTTGAGCGCGAGCTCGCTGATCGCGTAGCCGAAGCCCATCGCGACGAGCGTCGGCAACACGTACGCCATCACCGTCCCGTGCGCGGTGACGGAGCGGTAGTAGTGCTCGGGGTTGTTGATCCAGGGGCTCAGCGGGCTGCGGATGTACATCTGCCACGCGCCGAGAACGATCGCGCCGAGGAACGCGGCGAACGCGACCCAGAAATGGGCGAGGACGAGCTTTCTAGCGAGGAACACAGCTGAGTCGCTCCCCTGGCTTGGCCTTGGCCATGAACTCCGCCGCCGGCAGCACCTGCACGCGCGCCCACATCGCCTCGTGGCCGGTGCCGCAGTACTCGTGGCACGGCATGAGCTGCTCGCCCGGCGTCGTGAACGTCGTCGTGAACGTCGAGACGAATGCGGGGATCAGCATCGTGTTGGCGTTCGTCCGGCCGACGACGAAGCCGTGGATCGCGTCGGTGCTCGTGCCGCGGAAGGTCACCGGCACGCCGGCCGGGACGACGATGCATTGCGGCTGGAACGAATACTGCTGCGCGATCAGGCGCACCGTGACCTTGCCGTCGGCGCCCACGCTCGTGCCGAGGTTGCTCTCGACGAACTCGCCCTTCAGGTGCAGTGTCTTGACGTCGACGGTCTCGACCCGCGAAGGCGGCATCGCCGACCAGTGCAGGCCGGTGAAGATCATCATCGCGACGAGCAGCGCCATGATGGCGATGACGACCCACGCCCAGCGCCGCTCGGCGGCGATCGCGGTCGCATGCGAGTCGGGTGCGCCTGCGTGTGCTGCCGTGCTCATTGGACGGCGCCGCGCGGCAGGTAGATGAACAAGTAGAACCCGAAGTAGATCGCGACGACGATCAGCGTCGCGATCCCGGCGACCGCGAAGGCCCCCGAGGGTCCGCGACCGACGATCTCGTCGACCGCGCGGTCGTCGCGGTCGCTGTTCTCAGGGTCGATCGGTGCGGGCATCGGTCGGCTCCTTCACTCCGGGAGCAGCTTGCGCAGCTCGTTGGCCTGGCTCGGCTGGACGGGCGTGCCGCTGTTGTTCCAGGCGACGCGGATGTAGGTGACGACGGCCGCGACCTCGTCGTCGTTGAGGATGTGCGAGAACGGCGGCATGCCGTGCGGCTTCGGGTTCTTCTTCGTCCCCGGCGGATAGCCGCCGTTGAGCACCATGCGGATCGAGTTGACCGGCGACGCCATCGTGATCGACTGGTTGCCGGCCAGCGGCGGCAGGCCCGGCGGGAACCCCTTGCCCTCGGCGCCGTGGCAGATCACGCACTGCTTCTCGTAGACCTTGCGGCCGAGCTCCATCTTCGCCGGGTCGACGAGGCGCGCCTGGCTGGTCGGCGGCGCCTCGGCGTCGCGCTTCGGCAGCGACTTGAGGTAGACCGCCATCGCCGTGGCGTCGTCGTCGCTCAGGTACTGCAGGCTGTTGTAGACCACTTCGGCCATCGGCCCGTACACGGTCGCCCGCTGCGAGACGCCGACCTGCAGCAGGTCGGCGATGTCCTTGATGTCCCAGTTGCCGAGCCCAGCCTCGCGGTTCGACGTCAGCGACGGCGCGTACCAGTTCTGGTTCGGGATCATTCCGCCCTCGAACTCCTGCGACTCACTCGACCCACCGAGCGCGTTGACCGCGGTGTGGCACATCGAGCAATGGCCGAGCCCCTCGACGAGGTAGGCGCCGCGGTTCCACTGCGCCGACTGCTTCGGGTCGGGAACGAACTCGCCTTCCTTGAAGTAGAGCGTGCGCCAGCCGATCAGGAGCTCGCGCTTGTTGAACGGGAAGCGCAGCTCGTGCTTCCGGTTCTCCTGGCGCACCGGCGGCACCGACATCAGGTACGCGAAGATCGCGTCGGAATCGGCCCGCGTGACCTGGGTGTACGCGGCGAACGGCATGGCCGGATAGAGCATCGTTCCGTCGCGCGAGATGCCGGTGTGCATCATCCGGTAGAACTCGTCGGCGTTCCACTTGCCGATGCCGGTCTCGTCGTCGGGGGTGATGTTGGGGACGTAGAGGTTGCCGAACGGCGTCGCCATCGCCCGGCCGCCCGCGAACGGCTTGCCGTTCGGGACGGTATGGCAGGCGACGCAGTCGCCGACGCGGGCGAGGTACTCGCCCTGGTTGATGACCTGGGTCGTCGCGCTCATCTGCGGCGCGTTGGCTTGCTTCGGCAGCGGGCCGGGCCGCAGGAAGACGTACAGCGTCGCAGCGATCGCGAGCAGCACCAGCGCCGCCGCGATTCCGAAGAGGACGACCTTGCGCATCGGTTCAGCGCTGGCTTCCGCACGCGAACGGCATGCGCACGAGGTCGGACGAATCCGGCGAGGAATCGGTCGGCGCCTCCTGCGACGCGAGCCAGGCGGCGACCGCGGTGATGTCGGCGTCGGACATGCGCGACACGATCCGCTTCATGCAATCGGGCGAGGCGGCGTTGCGCTCGCCGACGCGCCAGCTGGTGAGCTGGCCGACGATGTACGTCTGGCGCAAGCCGACCAGGCCGGGAATTCCCGGCTCCATGCCGGTGAGGCCCTTGCCGTGACACGCGGCGCAGGCCGGGATCGTCTTGGCGCGATCTCCCGTGACGACGAGCGCCTGGCCGCGTGCCAGCGTCGCCGCGTCGACCGTCGGTGGCGTTCGCGCCGTGAACGGCGGCCGAAGCTTGGCATAGTGCTCCGCCATCTCGCGCAGGTAGGCGTCGGGCAGGTACGCGACGAGATAGTTCATCGGCGCGTAGCTGCGCGTTCCGTCGCGGAAGGCGACGAGCTGGTTGTACAGGTAGCTGGCCGGCTTGCCCGCGATGCGGGGGAAGTAGCCGCTGTTCGTTCCCTGGCCGCTCTGCCCATGGCAGGTGACGCAGCCCTGGACGCGCGCCTCCATCGAGTCGACCTTGCTGAAGGCCGGAACGGCATGGTCTTGCGCACCGGCCAACGCGTGCAGCGCCGACGCCGCGACCCAAGCGATGACGCGCGCCGGAGTGCTTGCGAGCAGCTTCATGGGGAGGCGGATTCGGGCAACCGGCGCGCCGGTCTTTGGCGGATAGTAGGCGGCCCGGCCGCGACCTTCAAGCGATGCGGGGCGGGCGAGGGATGCTTCGAGTCAAAGGACTCCCATGAAGACCCTCATCGCCGCGGTCATCGCTTCGGCGGTCAGCTTCGGCGCTTTTGCCCGGTCCGCCTTCGCACCCGCAGCCACGGCGCCGATGGCGGCCGGCGATTCGAGCGTGAAGAAGACGCCTGACCACCAGACCACCAAGACCACCAAGTCGACCAAGCCGCACGATGCCAGTAAGCCCGCGAAGAAGGCGTCGGCCCCCGCCGCCTCAGCGACCTCGCTCGAACGAAAGCCCGGTCTCGACCGGGCCTTCTTTCGTTCCGCGACGAGCGCGGCCGATGTCGCGACGCCAGGCGCGGCCTCAGGCGTGAGCGCCGCTCGTGAAGCCGAACGGCCGGCCGCGCTCGATGCGGCGGCGCTTGCGGTCCTCCCAGGTCTGCGGACCCTCGCGCTGCCAGCCCTCGATGCAGCCGGCCAACTCGTCGCGGCCGAGGCGGCGAAAGGCGCGCTTGTTCGCTTCGCCGCGCCAGGCGCCGAAGCGAAGCCGCCAGGGCAACGAAGCGAGCGGCGCCGCCACCCAGTAGATGCAGCGACGCTCCTGCCAGAACGGCTGCCGTTCGAAATTGACGCGGCCGGCGAATCCGGTCTCGGGCTCGAACACCGCAAAGCCTTCGCCGCCGGCGAGCTCGACGATCGTCTGCGCGATGTCGTTCGGCGTGTCGCCGTGGCCGCGATAGACCAGGTAGACGCGCTCGATGCGCTCTGCCGGCAGGCGGTCGACCTCGCGCTCGTCGCGGTAGACGACGATGTCGTTCTGCTGCCAGAGGGTGCGCCAGGTCGTCTTCATGCCGCGGATCGTCGGGGGAGTCGCTCCAAGCAGTGCCTGGGGCGAGCATAGTCGCCGGCGCAGGGCCGGTCTGTGACGATCGGCAAGCGTCGTTACGCGCGGCATAAGCGGCGGGTGGCCGCGCACCGGCCGAGCGCAGCGCGTCAGTAGACGACGACGGAGCGGATCGACTCGCCGCTCTTCATCAGCTCGAAGCCACGGTTGATGTCGTCGAGCTTCAGCCGATGCGTGATGAGGTCGTCGATGGCGATCTTGCCGTCCATGTACCAGTCGACGATCCTCGGCACGTCGCTGCGGCCGCGCGCGCCGCCGAACGCCGAGCCTTTCCATTGCCTTCCGGTGACGAGCTGGAACGGCCGCGTCGAGATCTCGGCTCCGGCCGGCGCGACGCCGATGATGATCGACTGGCCCCAGCCCTTGTGGCAGCACTCGAGCGCCTGGCGCATCGTCTGCGTGTTGCCGATGCACTCGAAGCTGTAGTCGGCGCCGCCGTCGGTCAGGCCGACGATCGCGTCGACGACGTTCGGCACGTCCTTCGGGTTCACGAAATCGGTCATGCCGAACTTCCTCGCCATCGCTTCGCGCGTCGGGTTGACGTCGACGCCGATGATCCGGTTCGCGCCGACGAGCTTGGCGCCCTGGATGACGTTGAGGCCGATGCCGCCGAGCCCGAACACGACGACGTTCGCGCCGGCCTCGACCTTGGCCGTGAACAGCACCGCGCCGACGCCGGTGGTGACGCCGCAGCCGATGTAGCAGACGATGTCGAACGGCGCGTCGGGGCGGATCTTCGCCAGCGCGATCTCCGGCACGACGATGTAGTTGGAGAAAGTCGACGTCCCCATGTAGTGCAGCAGCGGCTTGCCGTCGAGCGAGAAGCGGCTCGTGCCGTCGGGCATCAGTCCCTTGCCTTGCGTCGCGCGGATCTTCTGGCAGAGGTTGGTCTTCCGCGACAGGCAGAACTTGCACTGCCGGCACTCGGGCGTGTAGAGCGGGATGACGTGGTCGTCCTTGGCGAGCGTCGTCACGCCGGCGCCGACCTCGACGACGACGCCCGCGCCCTCGTGGCCGAGGATCGCCGGGAACAGGCCCTCGGGATCGTCGCCCGACAGGGTGAACCAGTCGGTGTGGCAGATGCCCGTCGCCTTCACCTCGACCAGCACCTCGCCGGCGCGCGGGCCTTCGAGGTCGACGGTCTCGACCGTCAGCGGCGCGCCGGCCTTCCAGGCGACCGCGGCGCGGGACTTCATCGCTGCGCCTCGGCGCCGTAATAGTCGGGAACGGTCATGGCGGTGGCCTCCGGTGCGTGACTGGCGGTGGCGATCATGGCGGCAGCCTTCTCCGCGATCATGATCGTCGGCGCGTTGGTGTTGCCGCTGACGATGCTCGGCATGATCGAGGCATCGACGACGCGCAGGCCCTCGATGCCGTGCACGCGCAGCTCGGCATCGACGACGTCGAGCGGGCCCGGTCCCATCCGGCACGTGCCGACCGGGTGGTAGATCGTGTCGGCATGAGCGCGGATGAAGGCTTCGATCTCGGCGTCGGTCTGCGCCGACGCCGACGTCGGCAGCTCGCGCGCACCGTGGCGGGCGAGGGCGGGCTGGGCGAGGACGTGGCGCATCGCCTTGAACCCGCGCACGAGCCGATCGACGTCGTCGCGCTCGGCGAGGAAGTTGGGATCGATGCGCGGCGCCGCGGCCGGATCGGCGCTCGCGAGGGTGACGCTGCCGCGGCTCTTCGGCCGCAGCACGCAGACGTGGAGCGAGTAGCCGTGGCCGAACACGGTCTGCCTGCCGTGGTCGACGAGCTTGCCGACGACGAAGTGGAACTGCATGTCGGGGCGATCGACGCCCGGATCGCTGCGAAAGAAGCCGCCGGCTTCAGCGAAGTTCGTCGTCAAGAGGCCGGTGCGCCGGCGCCGCCATTCGAAGACGCCTCGCACGATGTTGACGGCGCCCTTCAACGACACGCCGAACAGGTCGGTGAGGCGAGGTGCGTCGAGGACGGCGATGGCGTCGAGGTGATCGTGCAGGTTGCGGCCGACGCCGGGGAGGTCGTGGCGGACCTCGATGCCGAGCGAGCGCAGGTGCTCGCCCGGGCCGATTCCCGACAGCATCAGGAACTGCGGCGATTGCAGCGCGCCGGCCGAGACCAGCACCTCCCTGCGCGCGCGCACGAAGGTCGGCACGCCGTCGATGCGAGCCTCGACGCCGGTCGCGCGCATCGCCTCGAAGCGGATGCGGGTCGCCGCCGCGCCGGTCATCACGTGGAGGTTCGTGCGCGAAAGGTTGGGGGCCAGGTAGGCGGTGGCGGCGCTGAAGCGCTCGCCGTTCTTCTGCGTCACCTGGTAGTGGCCGACGCCCTCCTGCCGGGCGCCGTTGA
>Ga0207703_10000938_pt1 | contig 28262 bp, 29 predicted proteins | sample KBSSwiS12_FD_184304 | JGI IMG/M metagenome (GOLD analysis project Ga0207703, IMG submission 184304) | Switchgrass rhizosphere microbial communities from Kellogg Biological Station, Michigan, USA - KBS Switchgrass S1-2 (SPAdes) (version 2) | ecosystem: Host-associated > Plants > Roots >...
ATAGATGCAAGGCGCCACCAACACACCCAACAAAACTTCCTCCAAACCCACAACTTACTTTCAATCTCCTCGGCATATGAAATCCCGGACAGCAGTGGGACTTGTTCCGGCATCCACCGTCCCACAACCGCATCGGCCTGAGCGCTCGCGGGACGGTGGACCCCGGAACAAGTCCGGGGTGACGAAGTTGGAGAGCTCGTCCACTTCTAAGATGCGCTGACTATATTCGCGATAAATGCTAAGGTGCTTCGTCATATCGATCATCTTCCCGAATGATCATCGGCTGGTTTGAATAATTGCAAAGGATCATCAGTGGACAGCATGGACCTGAAGCTGCTGCGTGTGCTGCAGGAGGACGGGCGCATCACCAACCAGGCACTGGCCGAGCGCTGCGGCCTGTCGCCCGCCGCCGCGTTCGACCGGGTCAAGCGGTTGCGCGCCAGCGGCGTGATCACCGGCTACACCGCGCTGCTCGATCCGGCCAGGCTCGACCATGCGCTGATGATCTTCGTCGAGGTGCTGCTCGACCGCACCAGCGACGCCACCTTCGTCGAGTTCGCCGCGCATGTCCGCCGCATGCCGGCGGTGCTCGAATGCCATATGGTCGCCGGCGGCTTCGACTATCTGCTCAAGGTCCGCGTCGCCGACATGGCGGCCTATCGCGCCTTTCTCGGCGAGGCGCTGGTCACCCTGCCCGGCGTGCGCGAGACGCGCACCTATGCCGTGCTCGAAGAGGTCAAGTCGACGACCCATCTGTCGATCTGATCGTCCCGAACCAGAAAGCCTCGCTCGCGTGACCCTCCCTTTTGGATTCGCGCCCTGCGCTACAAGCTCGGTGCGCCGGCCGCCCAGGCTTTGGTGGCCTGGCAACTTTCCATCGCTCGGGCGTAGGCCGGCCGTGTCGTCGTGCGTTCGAGATAGGCACGTTCGACGGGACCCGGCGTATAGTTGCTGGTGCGCAGACCAAGCAGGAGGGCATAGCTCACCGAAATGTCGGCAGCGGTGAACCGGTCTCCGGCGAGAAAGGGACGATCCGCGAGACGCCGGATGACCAGTCCCAGCCGGCTGTGAAAGGTCTCCAGCGCCCAGAGTGTGACCCGGACGTTTCGCTCCGCTTCGGGCGCGAATGCCCGACCGACGACGACGGCGTTCATCGGCCCGGCGAGCCCGGCCTCTCCCATATGGAGGAATTGCAGATAGACGGCGAAAGCCGGGTCATCCGGCGCGACGGCGAGCGGGCTCGGGCCGTGGCGGGCGAGCAGATATTCGAGGATCGCGATCGATTCGACCATGATCGTCTCGCCGTCCTGCAGCGCGGGGATGAAGCCGGCGGGGTTGATCGCGAGGAAATCGGGATCCTTCTCGGCAGCGAGCAAGTCGACCGGGTACAGCCGATACGGCACGCCCAATTCCTCGAGCAGCCAGACGACGCGGAACCCGCGACCTTCGCCATAGACGGTGAGCACGATTACGCCCCACCCTCAGCCGGTTCGGCAAGCTGCTCGGCAACCTTGCTCCAGCCCGGCTCGAAGCCCATCGCCTTGTGCTGCTCGAACGCCGCCGCGTCCCAGTGGCGCGCGGTGCCGGTGTAGCGCGTCTTGCCCCCCTCATCGGTGAATTCCATCGTCCCGACCATGAAATGACCCTGCGGAATCCACCCGACGCGGAACGCGTCGGTGAACACGAAGCGCCTGTTCGGCGTGACCTCGAGGAACACGCCTTCCTGCGGCATTTCCTCGCCGTCCGGGCCGCGCATGATCATCGCCGAGCGCCCGCCGGCGCGCCAGTCCTGTTCGATGATCTCCACCGTCCAGGGTTTGGGGCACCACCATTCGGCCGTGCGTTCGGTGGCGATCTGCCACACCTTTTCCACCGGGGCATCGATCAGGCGGGTGACGCTGAGCGTCAGGTCATTGTCGGACATCGTCAACTCCTCGTCATTACCGTTCCCCTGCGAAAGCAGGGGTCCAGGGTCGCGAGCGGGGCGCTTGCCGCCCTAGATCCCTGCTTTCGCGAGCACGGCAGCTAGTCGCGATCGGGCGCGCCGAGCGGGAAATAGGCGCGATACGGCCGCGCCTCGTCGACCGCGCGGGCGACCGACGGCCGCGCGAGCAGCCGCGCGCGATAGGCCTTTAGCACGGCGAAGCGCGCGTCGATCGGATAGGCCCAGTCGGCGTAGAACAGCGACGGCGCGGCGGCGCAATCGGCCATGGTGAAGTCGGCGCCGATCGCCCATTCCCGGCCGGCCAGTTCCGCGTCGAGCCAGGCATAGATCCGGTCGAGCCCGTCGCGCGCCTGCGCCATGCCATAAGGATCGCTATTCCCGGGCGGGCGCAACGCATCGGACACCGCCACCTGCATCGCGTTCATGACATAATTGTCGAACACGCGGTCGAGCATGCGCGTCGTCACCGCCGCCGCCGGATCGGCCGGGATCAGCCGCACCGGCCCGGGATGGAAGGCGTCGAGATATTCGATGATCGCCGTCGCCTCGAACACCGCCATGTCGCCATCGACCAGCAACGGGAATTTGCCCATCGGCGAGCGCCGGGCGAGTTCCGCGCCGTTCTCCGGATGATCGCCATCGATCATCCGGAAGGTGAACGGCGTGGCGTTCTCGTACAGCGGGATCAACGCCTTCCACGTATAGGACGAGAAAGGATGGCCAAACAGCTGCACGGTCACGCCACCGGCTCCCCGGCAAAGGCCGCCTCGAGCGCGGCGATGTCGATCTTCTTCATCTGCATCATCGCCTTCATGCCGCGTGCGCCGGCTTCGGTGTCCTTGCTGGCCATCATCTCCATCAGCCGGCGCGGCACGATCTGCCACGACAGGCCGAACTTGTCCTTGCACCAGCCGCACTGGCTCTCCGCCCCGCCGTCACTGGTGATCGCGTCCCACAACCGGTCGGTCTCGGCCTGATCGTCGGTAAAGATCTGGAACGAGATCGCCTCGTCGAACTTGAACATCGGGCCGCCGTTCAAGCCGACGAAATTCTGGCCGAGCACACTGAACTCGATCGTGATGACCTGGCCGGCCTTGCCATCGGGATAGTCGATCGGGCTGCGGTGCGCCTCGCCGACATGCGAATCCGGGAAGGTGGCCGCGTAGAAATGCGCTGCCTCTTCGGCCTGGCCGTCGAACCACAGGCAGGTGGCGATCTTCTTGGCTGTCATGGTCTCTCTCCTTTTCCGGTGGGATTACTGGCCGGGGCCGACCACGCCGAACACCGTGCCGTGCGGGTCGCTGGCGACGATCACGCGGTCGCCGCCCGGCACCTCCATCGGCCCGGCATGGACCGTGCCGCCGCCCTGCTTCACCTTCTCGGCGGCCGCCTCGATGTCGGGCGCACGGAAATAGAAGCGCCAGGCCGGCGGCGGGCTGTTCGGCTGGTGCCGCATCGTCGCGCCGATCGTCTGGTCGCCGACCGCGACGAAGACGTAATCGCCCATTTCGCCCATCGGCATCTTGTCGGGATAGGTCCAGCCGAACACCTCGCTATAGAATATGTGGGCGCCGGCCTGGTCGGGCGTGGCGAGTTCGTTCCAGTTGCACTTGCCCATCCCCATCCGGTCCCAGGCGGTGCTGCTCTGGTCGCTCGACCCGCGCATGATGTAGAAGGGGATGCCCTGCGGGTCGGTGACGAACGCCGCGCGGCCCGCCCCGGGGATGTCGAACGGCGCCATCAACACACCGCCGCCGGCCACCTTGACCTTGTCGAACGAGGCATCGACGTCATTGACGCCGATATAGAACAGCCAGGTCGGCTTGGCGCCGTTTTTGGTCATCTCGTCGGTCAACTGCATCACGCCGCCGACCATGCTGCCGTCACTGGTCGCGATCATGCGATAGTCCATCGCACCATCCGGCTTGCCGCCGATGTTCCAGCCGATCACCTCGTCATAGAACGCCTTGGTGGCATCATGGTCGGGGGTCAGCAGCTCATACCAGATCGGCGTACCTTCGGGATTGGGCATCGTCTTTCTCCTCGCTTCGGGGGATCACGCGTCGAGCAGGCAGGCGAACCCGCCATAGATCATGCGCTTGCCGTCGAACGGCATCGGCTCGGCACCGGGCTGCATGCGCGGGTCTTCCATCACCTTCTTCATGCCGGCGTCGCGCGTCGCCTTGTCCGGCCACTCGATCCACGAGAACACCACCGTCTCGCCCTCGCTCGCCTGCACCGCGCGGCGAAAGTCGGTGACCTTGCCGTCGGGCACGTCGTCGCCCCAGCCCTCGACCACGCGGGTCGCGCCATGGTCCTTGAAGATCGGCGCCGCCCTGGCGGCGAAATCGCGATACGTCTCGGCGCTGGTGCCGGCCGCGACCGGGGCCAGGAAGCCGTCGATATAGGTCATCGTCTCTCTCCTCGTTGCGTCGGTTCAGGCGGTGGCGGCTTCACGATAGACCGCGAGATGGTCCGCCATCGCCTTGCGGTGCGCTGGCCGATCCTCGCCACGCGCGACATAGGCGGCGAGATTGGGATAACCGGCCAATATGTCGGTATTGCGTAACCCGCCGAGCACCGAAACCATCATCAGGTCGCCAACGGTGAACTCATCGCCGTCGAGCCAGTTCCGGTCACCCAGCGCAGCGCCGAGATCGTTGAGGCGCCCGCGCAGGTCCTCGATCACCTTGGGGCGTCGTGCCGCGGACCAGGGCTTGTCCGCCTCGAACAGGTCGACCACAGCGACCTGCATCACCCACGGCTCGACCGAGTTGAGCGCGGCGATCAGCCACTGGATCGCGCGGATCCGCGCCGCCGGGTCGTCAGAGAGCAGTCCCTTGCCCTGTTCGGCGATACGCAGCGCGATCGCGCCGGATTCGAAGATCTCGACCTCGCCGTCGGAATAGGTCGGGACCTGGCCGAACGGCTGGAAGCGACGATGCTGCGGGCTCTTGGCATAGGGTCCGTCGATCAGATCGACCTGATAGGCCTGGCCGGTCTCCTCGAACGCCCAGCGCGCGCGGATGTCGCGGACGAAACCCTGGGCGAATTCGGGCACCCAGGCGAAAGTGGTGATGGTGGGGGTGGTCATGGCGGTTCTTTCCGGATCGAGGTCAGATGAATGGGGCGGCGACGGTCAGCGCGCGGTGCACGATCATGGCGACCGTCGTCAGCATGAAGCCGGTCAGGCCCGAATATAATGGCGTGAAACGACGCATCGACATTCTCCTGGTGAAACGGATAATGATCAGGCCGCGACCGGCTCGCCCTGGCCACTCATCGCGGCGACGGCGGCATCGACGTCCATCCACATCGGCTCGAAGGTGTGGCCGTCGAGATCCTCGAAGGCGCGGCCGTACATGAAGCCCATGTCCTGCACCGGGCGCGGCTCCCGGCCGCCGGCGGCGAGCGCCGCCTCGGTGATGGCATCGACCTCTTCGCGGCTGTCGCGCGACAAACAGAGCAGCACGCCGCTGGTCGTGGTCGCGTCGATGATCTGCTTGGTGGTGAAGGTCTGATAGAAGGCCTTGTCGAGGATCATGAAGCTGATCGTATCCGACCACACCATCATCGAAGCCTGGGGCCCCTTGCAGATCGTCTCGTCCTTCACGCAACCGATCGCCGCGTAAAAGGCGGTCGAGGCGGCGACATCGGCGACGGGCAGGTTGACGAAGATCATCTTGGTCATGGCGCACAACTCCTTTGCGACTCGGGATTTGCGTTTGATGCCCCGATGAGTTACAAAAAGCAACCATGCAGTTAGAAAAAGTGACCGACTCGACAAAATCCGCGACGAAGCGTTGGTATGACGATGCCTGCGGCACCGCCCTGGCGATGGAACTGGTCGGCGAACGCTGGTCGCTGCTGATCGTGCGCGAGCTGATGTTCGGCCCGCGTCGCTTCGGCGAATTGAGGGCCAGCCTCAACGGCATCAGCGCCAATGTGCTGACCCAGCGACTCGAAGGGCTGGAAGAGGCCGACATCCTCAAGCGGCGCAAGCTGCCGCCGCCGGCCAATGTCCAGGTCTATGAGCTCACCCCCTGGGGCTATGAGAGCGAGGTGGCGATCCAGGAGCTGGGGCGCTGGGCGGTACGCTCGCCGCGCCACGACCCGACGCTGCCACTGTCGGCCGCCTCGCTGATGATGTCGATGCGCACCATGTATGCCGGCGGCGCGACGATGACGGTCGGTTTCCGGCTTGGCGTCGAGACCTTCCTCGCCGTGCTGACGCCCGACGAAATCAGCATCCGCCGCGCCGATCCCGATGGCGCGCAACTGCTATGGATCGCCGACCAGCACGCCATCGCCGCGGTGATCTATGGCGGTTATCCGCTCGCCGATGCGCTCGCCGACGGCTCGATCCGCCTCGTCGGCGACCTCGCGCTGGCCGAACGCTACATCAAACTCTTTCCCCTCCCGTCAAAGCTGGGTGTTGAGTAGGACCGCCGCGTTCCCTAAGGCATCTCTCCGAACGAGAGACACTCATGACCAATATTCCCAATACCCAGCCCGACAGTCGCGAGACGACGATCCTCGACGCGCCCGACCAGATGAAAAAGGTGCGCGACCTGTTCGGCATCGATTCGGACATGGAAGTGCCCGCCTTCAGCGAGGCGGACGAGCGCGTGCCCGATCTCGATCCGGCCTATGTCTTCGACGGCGACACCACGCTCGCGATCTGCGCCGGCTTTGCCTATAATCGCCGCGTGATGGTCCAGGGCTATCACGGCACCGGCAAGTCGACGCACATCGAACAGGTCGCAGCCCGGCTCAACTGGCCGTGCATCCGCATCAACCTCGACGCGCATATCAGCCGCATCGATCTGGTCGGCCGCGACGCGATCGTGCTGCGCGACGGCCAGCAGGTCACCGAATTCCGCGAAGGCCTGCTGCCCTGGGCGCTGCAGACTCCGACCGCCCTGGTGTTCGACGAATATGATGCCGGTCGGCCGGACGTGATGTTCGTCATCCAGCGCGTGCTGGAGACCGAGGGCAAGCTGACCCTGCTCGACCAGAACCGCGTCATCCGCCCGAACAAATATTTCCGGCTGTTCGCCACCGCCAACACCGTCGGTCTCGGGGACACCAGCGGGCTGTATCACGGCACGCAGCAGATCAACCAGGGCCAGATGGACCGCTGGAACATCGTCGTCACGCTCAATTACCTGCCCGCCGCGGTCGAGGCGCAGATCGTGCTCGCCAAGTCGGGCGAGTATGACAAGCCCGAGGGCAAGAAGGCGGTCGACGACATGGTGCGCGTCGCCGACCTGACGCGCCGCGGCTTCATCAACGGCGACATCTCGACCGTGATGAGCCCGCGCACCGTCATCACCTGGGCGCAGAACGCGCTGATCTTCGGTGACATCGGCTTCGCCTTCCGCCTGTCGTTCCTCAACAAATGCGACGAGGCCGAGCGCCCGCTGGTCGCGGAATATTATCAGCGCGTGTTCGGACAGGATCTGCCGGAGAGCGTGGTCGGCAAGGCTTGAATGAGCCGCGCCGATGGACTAAGTGGACTTAGTCCACAGGAGGCCCATCATGGCCGAAGCCGATCCACGCAAGCCCGTCATCAATGTTCACGAGGCAAAAACGCATTTTTCCAAGCTGCTCGAACGCGCCCATGCCGGCGAGGAGATCATCCTCGCCAAGGCCGGCAAGCCCTATGCCAAGCTCGTGCCGATCGAACCCGCCAACCTGCCGCCGCGCAAGGGCGGGCAGCTGAAGCATTTGATCAAGGACGTACCGAGCGACATCTGGTTCGAGCCGATGTCCGAGGATGAACTGGATGCCTGGGAAGGCAAATATTCGAACATCCTGTGACGACGGGCAATGGCTTCCTGCTCGACACGCACGCGCTGATCTGGTGGTGGTTGGCGGACCGGAACTTGTCGGCGCCCGCGCGCGGCGTGCTTGAGTCGAGAGGCGGGACCATCTTCGTCAGCGCGGTGTCCGGGATCGAGATTGCGATCAAGGTGCGCCTCGGCAAGTTGCCGACGATGGCGGAATCGCTCACACGCTTTGACGAACTGGTAGGCGGCGACTCGTTCGTTCATTTGCCGGTCGCCCATCAACATGCGATCCGTGCCGGCCTGCTCGAAGGCACCCACCGCGATCCGTTCGATCGCCTGCTCGCGGCCCAGGCTTTGATCGAGGATTTGACGGTGATCACCCGTGACCGTGCCTTCGCCGATTTCGGCTGCAAGGTCGTCTGGTAAGATGGCCCGCTTGCACCCGCCGCTCCTGCTCGTCGCCCTGCTGCTGGTCGCGGCGAAGGACCCAGCCCCGCGCGTCACCACAGGCGCGCCACCGCTGCGCCTGATCGAAACCCTGTCGCCGCAAGGCGAACAGAAGGTTCTGCCCGGCGCGGTCATCTCGCGTGCGCTGATCGGCCGGCCCGACTCGGCGATCCTGGGCGAGGCGGTCGTGCTCGACTGGAAGGGCGAGAAGCGCCGCTTCGAGCGCGGCGACATCCTCCATGCCGAGTCGGTCACCGGCGTTCCCGGCATCCCCGAGGGCGTGTTCTGCGAGGAGGAGCAAAAGGCGTCGACCGGCAAGATCCTCACCGGCCAGATGTTGTTCGGCCTGGTCGGCGCGCTGCGCGGCACGCATCTCAACACGCGCTACTGCATCTATGACAGCGACGGCGACCAGCGCTTCGACCACGCCTTTCTGATCGGCGCCAAGGGCGAGGAGGGCCGCGCGCCGTTCGTCATTCCGCCGGCGAAATACGCCCTGATCGAGGGCATCGAGCTCGGCGGCGAGAGCATCGCGCGGCTGCGCTATGTCGGGCCGGCGGGCGGCAAGGACAGCATCGCCATCGACCTCGAAGTCTCCGGCTTCGGCATGATGCGCGACCTCGCCGAACCGCGTACGCTGATTCAAATCACCAGGCTTCCCGCCTATAAGGTGATCAACGGAGCAGTCGTCACGGTACTTGCGTATAATGCCGAAACCATGGAAGCGACGATTCGCATGGATCACGACTTGGCACCGGGCCATATCGTGCTGCCGGAATTGAGCCGTGGCTACTGATACTCCTCTCGACCGCTTCAAGAACGTGCTCGGTGGGGCATCGCGTGCGATCGCCGACGAGCCGGAGATCGAGCTCGCCTTCACCGCCGATGCCCCCGCGCAATCGGGCAAGCACATCAAGGTGCCGATGCCGGCGCGTACCCTGCCGGCCGACCAGGTCGCCGAGGCGCGCGGCTTCGCCGACGGCTTCGCGCTGCGCCTGAAGCATCACGACACCAGCCTCCACGCCCGCGGCGCGCCGGCCGATGCGGTGGCACGCTCGGTGTTCGACGCGGTCGAGACGGCGCGGGTCGAGGCGCTCGGCGCGCGCGGCTATGCCGGGATCGCCGCCAACCTCGCCACCGCGCTCGACGTCAGGCTGCGCGCCGACCCGATCACCCGCGCACGCAACAGGGACGAGGTGCCGCTGTCGACCGCGCTCGGCCTGATGGTGCGCGAGCGGCTCACCGGGCAGCAGGCCCCCGCCCTCGCCGCGCCGGGCCTGTCGCTGGTGCGCGACTGGATCGAGCAAAAGGCCGGCGGCGATCTCGACGCATTGGGCCTGGCGATCGACGACCAGCGCGTCTTCGCCGGGCTGGTCAACCGCCTGCTCGAGGATCTCGAGCTGATCGAGGGCGACATGCTGCCCGACGAGGCCGATCAGGGCGGCAATGAGGATGAGGGCACCGACGACCAGCAGGACGACAGCGAGGAGGGCGACGAGCCCGGCGAGCAGGGCCAGGCCGAGATGGACGCGCGCGGCGAACCGCGCGACGCGGACGGCGAGGAAGGCGAGAATAGCGAACAGGGCGAGGACGAGTTCGACGACCAGGACGGCGAGCCCGGCGACGAAGGCGATGAGGGCATGCTCCCCGTCCGCCCCAACCGCCCTTTCTCGGATCTCTCGCCGCATTTCGACTACAAGCCGTGGACGACGCAGTTCGACGAGGTGATCGCCGCGACCGAGCTGTGCGACGCCGAGGAACTGACCCGGCTGCGCTCCTATCTCGACCAGCAGCTCGTCCATCTCCAGGGCGCGGTGACCAAGCTCGCCAACCGCCTGCAGCGCCGCCTGATGGCGCAGCAGAATCGCAGCTGGGACTTCGACCAGGAGGAAGGCATCCTCGACGCCGCCCGCCTCGCCCGCGTGGTGGTCAACCCGACCCTGTCGCTGAGCTACAAGGTCGAGCGCGAGACCGCGTTTCGCGACACCGTCGTCACGCTGCTGATCGACAATAGCGGATCGATGCGCGGCCGGCCGATCTCGATCGCCGCGATCAGCGCCGACATCCTCGCCCGCACGCTCGAGCGCTGCGGCGTCAAGACCGAGATCCTCGGCTTCACCACCCGCGCCTGGAAAGGCGGCCAGTCGCGCGAAACCTGGCTCGCCGCCGGGCGCCCGCCCCAGCCCGGCCGGCTCAACGACGTGCGCCATATCGTCTACAAGAAGGCTGACGAGCCGTGGCGCCGCGCCAAGACCTCGCTCGGGCTGATGATGCGCGAGGGGCTGCTCAAGGAGAATATCGACGGCGAGGCGCTGCTCTGGGCGCACAGCCGGCTGATCGCGCGGCACGAGGAACGCAAGATTATGATGGTCATCTCGGACGGCGCCCCGGTCGACGATTCGACGTTGTCGGTCAATTCCGGCAGCTATCTCGAACGCCATCTGCGCCAGGTGATCGGCTGGATCGAGAGCCGCTCGCCGGTCGAGCTGGTCGCGATCGGCATCGGCCATGACGTGACGCGCTATTATCAACGCGCGGTGACGATCATGGATGCCGAGCAACTCGGCGGCACGATCATCGAACAGCTCGCCGCGCTCTTCGACACACCGTGATCGCCGCCCCGCCGGGCGGCTTTCACGGGCCGGTGAAGCGCTCGGTGACGATCGCCGGGCACCAGACCTCGATCAGCCTCGAACCCTTGTTCTGGCACGCCCTCGAAGCCGCCGCCGCCATACGCACCCTGCCGCTCAACGCCCTGATCGCCGAGATCGACGCGATCCGCATCCTCGCTGCCGATCCCCCCAACCTCGCCAGCGCGCTGCGCAGCTGGCTCTTGGCGGAGCACTTCTCCCCGTCTCCGCGCGAACCATGATTGAGAATTATTCGCAATAGCGTTGACACTGCGAGTGACTCGCAATAGCTGAACCCCATTGAAAGGGGTTTGCCTTGCTTCACGCTGTTCGCCGTCATCCGGTCGCCCGTCCGGCCTTTCTCGCTTTGTCCTGCGTCGGCGCCTTTGCGACCTATCCCGCACTGGCGGAGAATGGCCCCGGCCTCGCGCCGGCCAATGACGAGGATCCCGATCCGCGCAACGACGTGATCGTCAACGGCCAGCGCGAACAGAAGCCGGCCGACCCGAAACAGGTCGCACCCTTGGTCAACACCCCCAAATCGATCGTCGTGCTGTCGCGCGACGTGATCGACCAGACCGGTTCGACCAACCTGCAGGACGCGCTGCGCACCGTCCCCGGCATCACCTTCGGCGCGGCCGAGGGCGGCAACCCGATCGGCGACCGTCCGTTCATCCGCGGCTTCGACAGCCAGGGCAGCATCTATGTCGATGGCGTGCGCGACCTCGCCTCGCAGACCCGCGAGGTGTTCGCGATCGACTCGGTGCAGATCGTGCGCGGCTCGGACTCGACGCTCGGCGGGCGCGGCAGCGCCGGCGGCACGATCAACATCCTGTCCAAACTGCCCCAGCCCGCGACCTTCGCCTCGGCCAGCGCGAGCTATGGCAATGGCGATTACAAGCGCGTCACCGGCGACCTCAACGTCCGGCTGAGCGACACCGTCGCGGCCCGGGTCGAGGGCCTGTGGCACGACCAGAATGTCGTCGATCGCGACGCGATCTGGGCACGGCGCTGGGGCGTGGCGCCGAGCGTGACGATCGGCCTCGGCACGCCGACCCGGCTGACCATCGGTTATTATTACATGGAGAGCCATGAGCTGCCCGACAGCGGCATCCCCTATCTCTATGTCTGCTCGGCGACGATCTGCAACGCGCCGGCCGGCACCGTCTTCTCCACCCCGGCGGTCGGCACCGTGACGACCGCGAGCGGCCAGACCGGCCATGTCGCGCGCTCGACCTATTATGGCCTGGTCGATCGTGATTTCCGCGACAGCAGCGCGCACCAGGCGACGCTGCGTATCGAGCACGACTTCGGCACCGTCACGCTGCGCAACACCGCGCGTTTCAGCCATGACAAGCAGGCCTATAGCTTCCTCTTGCCCGACGACAGCCAGGGCAATGTCTTTGGCAGCGGCCAGGTCTGGCGCCGTGCCAACACCCGCTATGGCTATACCGAAAGCATCATCGACCAGACCGATCTGAGCGGCAAGTTCCGCAGCGGCGGCATCGAGCACAGCTTTGCGGTGGGCAGCGAATTTTCGTGGGAAAAGGCACGGCGCGGCGCCTTCGTCCTGGCGACCGGCTCGACGATCAGCCCGCGCTGCAACAGCGCGACGATCGCGCGCTATTATTGCGCCAGCCTGTTCAGCCCCAACCCGAACGATCCCTGGGTCAATTACGCCAGCGACACGTCGAACGTGACCACACCGATCGTCAAGGGTGCGGCCAACACCGAGACGCAGAACGATGCCAGTACCGTGGCTTTTTACGGCTTTGATTCGATCACGCTGGCGCCGGCACTGATCCTCAACCTCGGGGCGCGCTTCGATCGCTTCACCTCGACCGTCACCCTGCCCTTCGCCGCCGGCCAGTCCGCCGGGCAATATTCGCGCACCGACAATCTGTTCAACTGGCAGGCCGGGCTGGTGTTCAAGCCCACCCCCGAGACCAGCCTCTATGCCAGCTACGCGACCGCCGCGACACCGCCCAACAGTCTGCTCGGCGAGGGCCGCGAGGACAATGCGCTGCCGACCACCGTCACCACGGCGAACCAGGCGATCCTCGACTCGCTCAAGGTGCAGAAGACGCGGTCCTATGAGGTCGGCGCCAAGGCCAATCTGTTCCACGACAAGCTCGCGCTGACCCTCGCCCTGTTCCAGACCGACATCGACAATGCCCGGGTCACCAGCGACGCCAATACCGTGGCCTTTCTCGGCAAGACCCGCATTCGCGGGCTCGAACTGTCGGCGAGCGGTACGATCCTGCCCGGCTGGACGGTGTTCGGCGGTTACACCTGGCTCGACCCGAAGATCGTCGATGGCGGCTTCACCGCGCTGACCGTCGCGGCGAATGGCGCGGCGAAAGCGACCACGGTGCTGGTCCCCTCGGTCAACACCGGCAAGCAGGTGCCGCAGACCGCGAAGCACAGCTTCACCGCGACGACCAATTACGAGTTCGCGCACCGCTTCTCGATCGGCGGCAGCGTGATCCATATGAGCCGGCAATATGGCGGCTATGGCGACAACCGCAGCGCGACCCAGACCCCGGCGGGCGTGATCACGGTCAACCCGGCCACCACGACGCTGTCGCGCGGCGTGCCCGGCTATTGGCGTTTCGACGCCCGGGCAGGCTTCAAGATCACCCCGAAGATCGAGCTCAGCGTCAATGCGCAGAACCTGACCAACCAGATCTATTTCTCGCAGGTCTATGCCAACCATTACGCCACCATCGCCCCGGGGCGGACGGTGTTCGGCACGGTGACGGCGAAGTTCTGATGGGTGACGCAATCAATACCTCCCCGGCACGGGGAGGGGGACCGCGACGCGAAGCGGCGGGGTGGAGGGGGCGTGCCGCAAACGCGACGCCTGCGGCAGCCCCCCTCCACCAGCCTTTGGCTGGTCCCCCTCCCCGTGCCGGGGAGGATTTGCAGAACCTTACCCCCGAACAAATCAGGGCTCGCCTTTCCGGCACCCCGGAAGAGCGCGCCGCCTTCATCCGCCAGCTCGCCGAGGCGGGCGAAGCCGAGGCACAGTGCCTGTTCGGCCAGCTGCTGCTCGACGGCAACGGCATCGCAAAGGACGAATCCGCCGCGCTGGCCTGGTTCACCCGCGCCGCCGCGCAGCATCATCTGATGGCGATCAACATGGTCGGGCGCTGCTACGATCTCGGCTGGGGCACCGCGCCCGACAAGGCGCGCGCCGCCGCCTGCTACCGGATCGCCGCCGAGCGCGGGCTCGATTGGGGCATGTACAATTATGCGACGCTGCTCGCGCTCGGCGACGGCGTGGCCGAGGACAAGCCCGCCGCGCTGGCCTGGTTCCGCAAGGCCGCCGGCATGGGCAACGCCAAGGCGATCAACTTCGTCGGTAGCTTCCACGAGGATGGCTGGGTCGTCCCGCGCGACCTCAAGGCGGCGGCGCATTGCTATGCCCGCGCCGCGCAGGGCGGCGATTTCCGCGGCGCCTTCAACCATGCCCGCATGCTCGGCGCGGCGGGCAAGGTCGAGGAAGCGATCGGATGGCTGCGCCGTGCCGGCGAGACCGCCACGCCGGCGTTCGTCGCCAAGGCCAGCGCCTGGCTCGCGGGTGCCGAGCTTCCCGCCTTTCGCCGCCGCGGCGTGCAGGCGCTCCAGCAGGGTGCCGGCCAAAGGGCAGAGCTATGCTGATCGCGATCCCCGATCTCGTCACCGCCGCCCAGCTGGCCGAGATCCGCGCGACGATCGACGCCGCCCAATGGATCGACGGCAACGCCACGTCGGGCGCGCAATCCGCGCTGGCCAAGCGCAACGAGCAGCTGCCCGAGGACAGCGACGCCGCCCGCCGCGCCGGCACGATCGTGCTCGACGCGCTGGCCGCCTCGCCGCTGTTCGTCGCCGCCGCGCTGCCGCTCAAGGTCTTCCCGCCGCTGTTCAACCGCTATGCCGGCGGCCAGGGGTTCGACACGCATGTCGACAATGCGATCCGCATCCGCCGCGGCAGCGATTTCCGCATCCGCAGCGACCTCTCGGCAACGCTCTTCCTCGCCGATCCCGACAGCTATGACGGCGGCGAGCTGGTGATCGAGGGGACGTTCGGCGAGCAGCGCGTCAAGCTCCCCGCCGGCCACATGATCCTCTACCCCGCCTCCAGCCTGCACCATGTCACGCCCGTGACGCGCGGCGCGCGGGTGGCGAGCTTCTTCTGGATCCAGTCGATGGTCCGCGACCATGAGGCGCGGCGCATCCTGTTCGATCTCGATACCGCCGTGCAGGCGGTCGCCACCAGCAACGGCCAGGGCGACCCCGCCACGGTCAGGCTGACCGGCGTCTATCACAATCTGCTCCGCCGCTGGGCGGAGGCTTGACGACCGCCGGCGCCTCCTCCCTGTGTTCCTGCGAAAGCAGAAATCCAGGGTCACAGCCGCCACGCTCGTGGCGCTGGGTTCCTGCTTTCGCAGGAACACGGCAATGCGGTCGGCAAGGACCAACTCAGGATTTCCCATGACGAAGCTCGCGCTGCGCCGCGCCTGGTTCCAGGTGCACAAATGGATCGGCCTGATCCTCGCGGTCCTGATCATCCCGCTGTCGGTGACGGGTGCGGCCCTGGTGTGGGACGAGGCGCTCGATCACGGCCTCAACCCGCAACGTTACGCCGTCAGCGGCGGCAGCGCGACCGACGCCCAGGCCTATGTCGACACCGCCCGTGCCGCATTCAAGCCGGGCGAGAATATCGCGACGATGAGCCGCGACGAAGGCGGCCCGGTGGTGATCGCCGCCAATCTGCCGGCGAAACGCGCGGCGAACGGCGTCCAGGTCGCCGGCCCGCCGGGGCGTACCACGCTGTGGCTCGACCCGCCCAGCGCGCGCCTGCTCGATCGCGCCAGCGGCAATAGCGGCCTGATCCGCGTCGTGCACCAGATTCACGGCAGTCTGATGATCCCCGGCATCGGGCGCGCGGTCGTCGGCTGGATCGGTGTGGCGATGGTCTTTTCCTGCTTCACCGGCCTGTGGCTGTGGTGGCCGACGGTCGGCGCATGGGCGCGCGGCCTGCGCTGGCGGCGGCATCGCAACCTCGACACCAACCTGCATCACCTGACCGGCTTTTGGGTCGCGCTGCCGTTGTTCGTCCTGTCCCTGACGGGCGTGTGGATTTCCTTCCCCGGCCTGTTCGGGAACGGCATGGCCGGCGGCGGCGAGCGCGGGATGGCGCGTCCCCAGCCGCTTGCCACACCGCATCTCGGCATCGACGCGGTCATCGCCGCTGCCCAGGCGGTGAAGCCGGGCGACTGGCGGCAGGTCACCTGGCCGACCGATCGCACGCCCCTCTGGTCGGTTGCATTGGCCGACAGTCAGGACAGGGTGACGATCGATGACGCCACCGGCGCGACCACGCTCGCGCCAGCCGCGCCCGAAGCCACCGCCCGGCTGATGCGCCGCATCCATGACGGCACCCGCATGGGCGCGCTGTGGCAAACGATCATCTTCCTCGGCGGCCTGATCCCGGCGCTGCTCGCGGCGACCGGCATCATCATGTGGTGGCGTGCGCGGCGCTGGAAGGCGGCGCTTCGGGCACGGGCAGAGGGCCAGCCGATCGACGCTTGACCGGCATCGATATTGGCGCGACCCAGCGGCATGTTCGTCGCAGTCTATTGGTGGCGCGTGCATCCCGGCAAGGAGGAGCAGTTCCGCGCGGCCTGGCGCCGCGGCACCGAGCTGATCCGCGAGCGCTATGGCAGCTATGGCTCGCGCCTGCACCGCGACGCGGACGGGCGCTTCGTCGGCTATGCCGAATGGCCCGACGAGGCGACCTGGCGCGCCGCGTTCGACCAGAAGATGGTCTATGACGAGCCCGCGACGCGCGCGGCGTTCGTCGACGCGATCGCCGAGGTGCCGGCCGATGCCGATCCGATCTTCACGATGACCGTCACCGACGACCTGCTGCTGCGCGCCGGGAGCGCCTGACGCCATCGTGACAGCGCGGCGGAACGTCACGATGGCGCCAGCCGCCGCGCCACCTCGGCCTCGACGGCGGCCTTGAAGCGGGCGGCGTTCTCGGCCGCCTGGCGCTTGCTCTCCCGCGCGACGCGCGCGCGTCCTTCGCTGATGATCCGGGCAATGTCGCCCTCGGGCCTTTGGGGCATCCCCGACCAGACCTTGGCCCGACGGATGGCGAGCCAATGCTGCGCGGCACGGACATCGGCCGGGATATGCACCATATAGGGCATGACCACGGGGCCACCGCCCTTCGGCGTGACGATCTTCTCCGCAGCGTAATCATAGCCGATAGCGCGCTGGTAGAGCGCGCGCTCGACGCGGTCGTCGGCGGCGTCCTTGCCGACCCGCACGGCGGCGGTGAATTCCTCATGCAGCAGGCACCAGCGGTAGAAGGTGCGCACCGAGATGCCGAGGATGTCGGCGACCTCGATATCGGTGGCGCCGTTGCGGCACAGCCGCTGCGCGATGCGGGCGAATTCCGGTTTGTACGGCGAGGGGCGTCCTGCGGGCATGGGTGCGGTAAATAATGCCCGCGCGGGCGCGATTGAATCAGGCTGTGCGGCGGCGTCGGGCGACGGTGTGACAAAATTCGCGAGGCTTCCGGGCGTCTGGGGCGACGGCCAGCCAGGCACAGCCAGGGCAAAGTCGCGCGTCGGACCGATCAATTTTGTCAGGGGTATGTCGGCGGTGCCGTCCAGGTTACGAAAGTAAGGGGGTTATTGCACGTGTCACCAAAATCACGTGTCACCAAAATAAGGTGAGCGGCGCGCTTCAGATCAACCCGAGATCCACCGGGGTCGTGCCGGGAAACACGCTCTTCATCTGCTCGGCCGACAGGCCATATTGCCGCGCGACCAGCCCGCCGATCAGCGCGCGATAGTCGGTCAGCACCGGCAGGTCGCGGCCCTGGTTGAGGGTTGCGGTCGACAGCGCGACCTGCGGCCCGGCGATGCGCCCGCCCTGCACGCCACCGCCCAGCACCCAATAGACGCTGCCATGGCCATGGTCGGTACCCTTGTCGCCATTTTCGTGGAAGGTGCGGCCGAATTCGGAGATCACCACCACCGTCGTATCGCGCCACGCATCGGGGCCGATCTCATCGACGAACCCGGCCAGCGCCCGGCCCAGCTCGCCGATCCGCCCGGCGAGATAGCCCTGCGCGCCGCCCTGGTTCACATGCGTGTCCCACCCGCCGACATCGACGAAGGCGAGGTTGAACTGGGTACGCATCAACCGTCCGATCCGCCGCGCCGACAGCTCGAACCCCCGGGCGCTCACAGCGCCGCGGCTCGCCGCCGTCATCTCCTCGCTGATCGACCTGAACACCGTATCGCGGGCGCGAAAACCCTCGCTGACCGACTGGCCGAGATCACTGCCGCCGACATGCTCGCCGCGATACATCCCCTCGATCAGCCGGGTCTGGCGCTCGTCGAGTGCCGGCCTGGAGATGCCGTTAAGCCCGACATTGGGAATGATCGGCCCGCCCCGGAAGCACAGCGGCAGCTGGTCGGTAAAGGCGATCGGACTGTCACGGCCGAGCAACGCCGCCAGCCGCGCCATGAAGCCCGAATCATAATCGCGGCGCCCGGCGAGCGGCTGGCCGAGCTCGATCGCGTCCTGCGTCTCGAAATGGCTGCGGCTCATATCGTCGGTGCCGGCGAACGGCACGAAGGCGATCTGCTTGTTCTGCCACAAGGGCAGGATGCTGTCCCTGAGTACGGGGTGCAGGCTCCAATCGGCATCGAGCGGCAGCGCGGCGAGCGGGTTGGCGGGATCGGGCCTGGGCAGCGCGAGCGTGGGACGCGACCGGCGGTAGAAATCGCTCCCCGTCGGCGCGACGATGTTCGCCGCGTCATAGCCGCCGCGCAGGAATACCAGCAGCATGCGGGCACCGCCCGCCGCCGGCGCCGCGAAGGCGCGCCCCGCGACGACCAGCGGCGCGAGGAGCGCGGCGCCTTTCAAGAGGCTGCGTCGATCGATACGCATCATACGCTCCTCAACTTGTCACCCTCACCCTTCCCATCGCGAAAGCGATGGGCCCCTTCCCTCTCCCATTGGGAGAGGGAAAGAGCGGCGAAGCCGCGAAAGGGTGAGGGTGATCCATCCTCGACCTACCGCCGCATGAAATCAGGCGAGGACAGGAACAGCGCATTCCATTCCTGCGGCGAGACCGCCTGGTTCAGCGCGGCGCGTGTCGGCTGGCGCAGCGTCTGCGCCAGCCCGTTGAAATAAAGCGCGTTCTGGATCTGTGGAAAGGCCGGCTGATCGGTCGCGCCGGCCTCGCGCGGCTTGAACAGCCCGGCCGAGCCGCTGCCGATCTGCCGCGCGATCTCGAAGCGCACCGCCATCTGGCCCGGCCCGGTCCAGGCCGAGGCGTTCAGCGCATAGCCGTCGGGCGTCTCGCGCGCATAAAGCCCCTCACCCATGCGGCCGAGCCAGCCGATGATCGGATCGGCATTGAGGATCACCCGGTCGTCATAGGCCAACCGCACCGCCGAGATGACGTAATGCATCGGGTCCTTGAACGCGCCGCCGAGCGAGGCGCGATATTCGCCCGACTGGAACATCGTGCGCAGCACCTGCGCGATGTCGCCGTCCGACCGGCGGAAGGTCGCGGCCATGCGATCGACCAGCGCCGGCGGCGGCTTGTCGCCCATGAAATAATTGGCGATCTGGCCCGACACATGGTGCGCGGTGGCGGGCGACGCCGCGATCAGATCGAGCGCCTGCTCGACCTCACCGAACCCCGCGCCCTTGCCAGATCCCTTGATGAGGTGGCCGAGAAACTGCTTGTCGCCGAAATCGTGCCGCGCCGGATTGAACGCGAACAGCCCGGCGCGGACATAGAAAGGCTGCAGCGCGGGCGTCAGCTTGGGCGCGTCCGGGCTGAGGTCGACGCCGACGCCGGTCAGGATTCGCGCCAGTTCCTGCACGTCCTTCTGGCTATAGGCCGGGCCCACCCCCATCGAGTGCAGCTCCATGATCTCGCGCGCGTAGTTTTCGTTGATATGCCCGACGGCATTCTGGTCATTGTCGAGATAGCGCAGCATCGCCGGGTGGCGCAGCGTCGCTTCCAGCAGGTCGCGGAACTTGCCCAGCGCGCGCGGACGGATCGCCTGGTCCTCATAGTCGCCGACCATCGCGCGAATGTCGCGCTTGCCGGCCTGGACGTTGAAATGGTTGAACCAGAACCAGGTCATCTGTTCCTGCAGCTGGGCCGGCGAATAGAGATCGCGCAGGATCGAGCGGGTCGCCGCTTCGCGCGCGACATCGTTCATCGCGGTCTGATAGGCGACCTGCGCGGCCTTTTTCTGCTCCGGGTCGGGCAGCGCGTTGATCGCACGGGCCTGCGCGTCGAGCGCGACGACCAGCGCCGCCATCGGTTCGCGGCTGATCCGCATCGCCGCGATCTGCGCCTGGGCCGCCGCCGGCAACGGTGCGTCGGGCGCGGCGCGCAGCGCGGTCTTCAGGTCCGCATCCGGCACCGTGGCGGCCGACATCGCCGAACCGTTCGCGCCCCAGGTGATGCGGTTGACCCAGCCGAGCTGCGCCGGCGCCACCGCCGGCATGCCCGCCCAGAGCGGCACGGCGACGAGCGCGGCACCGAGCACGGCCGCCCCCTTCCCCCATAAGGGCAGTGCCCGGCCATCAAGGATGGGTCGGATCATGCGCGCATCGCTACCATGTGGCGGGTGACACGGCCATGACCGGACGGTGATCTTTCGCCGATCAGTGCCGTGCGGGCGCCGGGTGCCGTGGGGGGGGGGTGGCTTCCGGGCAGGGCCGCCGGGCTCGGGGCCTGCGCCTAGTGGGACATAATCAGGACGCCGCCGCCGAACCGACATCGGTCCGGGAGAAGTCATCGCCCTTGAACAGGAGTGGTTCGTCCATCGCCTTCGCGAGCGCGTAGGCGAAGCAGTCTCCGAAGTTCAGTTGTGCCGCGTGCCGACCCTTGCCGAAATCGAGAAAGGCCTGCTTCGCGACATATCCCTGTTCGACGGTTACCGGCTCGATCGTGATCGCCGCCCGGCGGATGAAAGCGTCAGCCTGGCGGGCGCCGTCCGGCCCCAATTGCTTCTCGATCACCATCGACAGTTCGAGATAGTTGGCAACGCTCAATCGGCAGATATCGGCATCATGAATGATCTCCATGAACCGCGCGCCCTCCGGCTCTCCGTAGAGGACCGCGACGAGCGCGGATGTATCCACGATCATTTCGGAACGCCGTCGCCGTCATAAAGCTCGTCACCATGCGCGGCATAGGGTCCGCGCACCAGCGCCGACGCGCGCGCCGCGATCGCGCGCAATTCATCCATGCTCGCCCGGTCCCTGCGGCTTTCCAGCCGGCTAAAACGCTCGCGCAGCGCCTCCCTGACGACCCGCGTCATGGATTCACCGGTTTCGCGCGCGATCGCTTGCGCCAGTCGATGGGCTTCAGGATCCTTGATGTTGAGGCTCACGGAAATATTCCACCATTAAGTAGATATTTCTACCTTTCTACCACGTCAGCGCGCGCTCTTCAACCTGCGCGCGTCAGATTACGCCGCGCCGGGCGACCACAACTACCGCCTCAGCGGCGTTCGCCTAGACGTGCGGCACCCAAATTCTCAGTCCATCGCGACCCTCATTAGCGAAGACGTAAAAAAGGACAGAATATTTGTGCCGCTTCACCCATGGAGACGCGCGATGGAGGCGTGATGATTCACATAATTTTCAGCTCGTCGGCGGCGGGGACCTTGCGGCAATTACTATATGCCCGTGGTCGACGCGAACGTATTGTCGACCTGCACGAATATCTCGATTGGGGACCGATCGCGACGGACAAATTCGACGATCGCGTAACCTGGCTCGATCGTCATTTGCCGAACGATCTTGGGTGGGACTGGATCTCCGAAAGTACGGTGAAATTCCACGAACGAGCCGCGGCCGACTCTGACCGACTGATCTGGATCGCCCCGTGCTCGGCGGCGGAACAAGCGGGACTATATTGGTACCTCGACCAGTTCGGCGGGGCGCGTGCACAAATGATCATTGCCGACAATGCGTTGCGCGGTGCGTGGCGTGCCCAACCGCCGCTTACGCTCGGCGAGCTGCAACAGGAAGCGATGGCTGAACTTTACGACGAATATCCACGTTTGCCTTGGGATTCGTCACGATTCCCCCCCGATCGGTGGCGCACCCTGGTTGCCGACAATGCCCTTCTGCGCATTGTGGATGAAGGTGTACTGCGGAGCGCGCCGAAGGACTATTTCGATCATTTCCTGCTTGAGCGTTGTTCGACGGAATGGGTGAAGTGGCATCGCGTGGTCGCCGATGCCATGGCCGACATCTGGGGCACCGGGCGAAGTGCCGACGAGGGTTTTCTGCTGTGGCGGCTTCGCGAGTTGATTCAACGCGGCGACGTTATTTGCAGCGGCGAATTGCCACGGCACCACGCTCGACGAATCAGCCCCGTGATGGTTCGGCGCGCGCCCTAGAGAAGTGACGACGGCGAGGATCACGCCCGGCACGCGACCCGGCCTGGCGTCTGACATCCGCAATCGCCGCCCTACCTACCGCCCCAGCAACACCCGCGCCTGCCCGGCGATCTGCGCCAGCATCGCGGCGTTGGGGGTCGGGGCGTTGCGGGCGCGGTCGACCACCGACTTGAACTGCGCGACGCGGCCGGCATTTTCGGCCAGCCAGGCATCGACCTGCGCCTGTGGGTCGCCCTCGCCGCGGCCGAGGAATTCGAGCCGCAGCTGCTGGAAGTCGCGCGCCAGCCCGGCGATGAGCAACCGCTCCCACGGGTCGCTGGAGTTGATCCGCGCCGCATTGGCCTGCGCCCAGTCGAGCCCGAGCGCCTGGCCGAGCCGGGTGAAGGCGCGGGTCAGCACCACCTCGTCGAGGCCGCGCCGCACGCCGAGATCGGCCAGGCCGACCGCACCGTCGAGCTCGAACAGCCGCACCACGCGCTGCACCAGCTTGCGCGGCGCGCCCGCCGCCTCCAGCGTGGCGGCGATGCGGGCCGATTGCGAGCTCGCTTCCTCGAGCAGCAGCGCCTTGGTCTGGCGGTCGAGCTGGCCGACCCCCTTGGCGAGCCGCTGATAGGTCGCGCCGGGGCTGGTCCCGGCGCGGGTGACGCGCAGCAGGTCGGCGATCTGCGAGCGGGTCGCCACCGCCACCTCGTCGAACAAAGCGAGCCGCGCCGCCTCGGGCATCGCCGCGCTCTCGATCTCGGCCCACAGGCTCGGCAGGTCGAACAGCCGCTCGACCACGACGAACATCGCCGCGATGTCGGCCATCGCCGCGCCTTCCTCCTCGGCCAGCTCGAACGGGTGGAGCACGCCCATGCGGTTGATCACACGGTTGGCGAGCTTGGTCGCGACGATCTCGCCGCGCAGGCGATGCTCGTCGATCGCGGTGGCGAACTTCCGGCGCATCGCCCTGGGGAAGGCGGCGTGGAGATCGGACCGCAGGTCGGGGTCGAGGCCGAGCTCGCTATGCTCGATCGCATCCTGCAGCGCGAGCTTGGCGGTCGCCAGCAGCACGGCGAGCTCGGGCCGGGTGAGTCCCCTGCCCTCCTGCGAACGGCGCAGCAGGTCGTCATTGCCCGCCAGCCCCTCGACCGCGCGGTCGAGCCGGCCGCCGGCCTCGAAGATCTCGATCGCGCGGACATAGCTCGGCACGGCGCGCGCACCGTCCTTCTCCATCGTCGACAGCGCCAGCGTCTGCAGGCGGTTGTCCTCCAGCACGAGATGCGCGACCTCGTCGGTCATCTCGACCAGCAGCTTGTTGCGTTTGGCGTAAGCCAGGCGCCCCTCGATCATCTCGCGGTTGAGCGCGATCTTGATGTTGACCTCATTGTCCGAGCAATCGACGCCGGCCGAATTGTCGATGAAGTCGGTGTTGATGCGCCCGCCATGGCCGGCAAAGGCGATGCGGCCGGCCTGGGTCACGCCGAGATTGGCGCCCTCGCCGATCGCGATGGCGCGGATGTCCTCGGCATCGATGCGCAGCCGGTCATTGGCCGGATCGCCCACCGCGATATTGTTCTCGGCGCGCGCCTTCACATAGGTGCCGATGCCGCCGAACCAGATCAGATCGACCGGCGCCTTGAGGATCGACGAGATCAGCGAGATCGGGTCGATTTCCGCTACGTCGAGGCCGAGCGCGTCGCGCACCTGCTTCGACAGCCTGATGACCTTGTCGGTGCGCGGGAAGACGCCGCCACCCCTGGAGATCAGCGCCGGGTTGTAATCGGCCCAGGACGAGCGCGGCAGCGCGAACATGCGCGCGCGTTCCTCCCAGCTCGCCGCCGGATCGGGATCGGGATCGAGGAAGATGTGGCGGTGGTCGAATGCCGCGACGATCTTCAGCGCCTTCGACAGCAGCATGCCGTTGCCGAACACGTCTCCCGACATGTCGCCGCAGCCGACCACGGTGATCGGCTGGGTCTGCACATCGACGCCGCGCTCGGCGAAATGGCGCTGCACGCTGAGCCAGGCGCCGCGCGCGGTGATCGCCATCGCCTTGTGGTCGTAACCGACCGAGCCGCCGCTGGCGAAGGCGTCGCCGAGCCAGAAGTTCCTTTCCAGCGCGATGGCGTTGGCGACGTCGGAGAAGGTCGCGGTGCCCTTGTCGGCGGCGACGACGAAATAGGGATCCTCACCGTCATGCACGACCACGCCGGCGGGATGGACCACCTTGCCGGCGACGATGTTGTCGGTGATCGACAGCAGGGTGCGGATGAAGATGCGGTAGCTTTCCGTCCCTTCCGCCAGCCAGGCGTCGCGGTTCGACGGCGGCGGCAGCTGCTTGGGATAGAAGCCGCCCTTGGCACCGGTCGGCACGATCACCGCGTTCTTGACGCGCTGCGCCTTCATCAGCCCGAGGATCTCGGTGCGGAAATCGTCGCGCCGGTCGGACCAGCGCAGGCCGCCGCGCGCGATCGGGCCGGCGCGCAGGTGGATGCCCTCGAGGCGCGGCGAATAGACCCAGATCTCGCGCCACGGCACCGGCGCGGGCAGGCCGGGGACGAGGCTGGAATCGAGCTTGAAGGCGAGTGCCACCTCGCCTGCCGGCGCGAAGGCGTTGGTGCGCAAGGTCGCGACGATCACGCCGCGGATCGCGCGCAGGATGCGGTCGTCGTCGATCGCCGAGACGTCGTCGAGCCCGGCCTCGATCGCCGCGTCGGCCGCGGCGATGCCGACGCCCGCCTTGCCCTTCTTCGCCGGATCGTGCGCCGCGCCGAACCGCGCGACCAGCGCGGCGGCGACCTTCGGGGCGCGACGCAGCGCGTCGACCACGGTGACCAGGCCGTAAGCCATGCCCGCCTGGCGCAGGTAACGGAACCAGGCGCGGAACAACACGACCGATGCCGGCGCCATGTTGACGTCGAGGATCAGCCGGTTGAACGCGTCATTCTCGGCCGAGCCCTCCAGCACCGCCGCGATCGCGCCCTCGAGCACCTGCGTGTCGCCGTCGAAGATGTTGGCGACGCCGCCGACCGCCTCGATGAGGAATTCATGGACGAAGCCATGCGCCTCGTCGGCCAGCGCGGTCGGCACTTCCTCGATCACGCGGAAGCCGAAATTCTCCAGCACCGGCACCGCGTCGGACAGCGCCAGCGCGCCGCCGAGCCGGTAGATCTTGAGCCGCGCCGACCCCTGCGCGTCGCGGTACAGCCGCACCGTGCGGCTGCCGGGATTGTCGAGCCGCGCGAGGCACAGAATGTCGCGCGCCGCCTCCTCGGCCGAATTGGCGGTGCGATAGGTTTGCGGGAAGCTCGCGGCGTGGCGCAGCGCCAGCCGCGTGGCGCGCGCCGGGTCGCCCAGCTCGCCGAGCGCCGCCTCGACCGCCGGCATCCAGCCGCGCACCATGCGCTCGATCCGCGCGTCGAGCGGCGCGGTATCGGGCAGCACGCCGCCGCCGCGCACGTCGAGCGTGTAGCGGATCATCGCCACCACGCCGTCCTCCAGCGCGATCGACCAGTTGAGCACCGAGCCCTTGGCGGCCTCCGCCAGCATCTCGCCGATCGCGATGCGGCGCGCGGTCGACAGGTCGTCGCGCGGCAGCCAGACGAAGCCGAACAGATGCCGCCCGAGGATCGAACGCACCAGCACCAGCTTGGGACGCGGCCGGTCGGCCAGCGACATGGCGGTCAGCGCGACCTCCTCCAGCGCCTCGGGGGCGAAGGCGGTGACGAGGTCGTGCGGCAACGCGGCCAGCGCATGGGTCAGCGCCTTGCCGGCATGGCCCTTCGGGTCGAAGCCGAACTTCGCCTCCAGCGCGGCGAGCCGGGTGCGCAGCACGGGCACGTCGTCGGGCGCCGCGCTGAGTGCCGCGCTGGTCCACAGCCCGGCATGGATCGACAGGCCGACGACCTTCCGCCCCTTGTGGATCGGGAGCAGCACGAGATCGAGCGGGACGTGGCGATGGACCGTGGCGATCATGTTGGACTTGAGCAGCAACGGCGCCTCGCCGCCCTGCTCGAACCACGCCATGGCCAGCTTGCGCGACGCCTCGGCGAGGATCGGCACGTCGTGACGATGCCGCGCGATGCCGAGCTTGGCGGTGCATTTGTCGCCGATCCAGCGCTCATGGCCGAGCAACGTGAGATAGCCGTCGAGGAACCAGCGCAGCAGCGCCGCGCCTTCGGCGTCGCCGAGCGGCGCGATGTCGTCGGCCAGCACCTTCTGCAGCGCCGGCCAGTCGGCCACCGCCGCGCGGACATCGGCGAGATTGCTTTCGAGCGCAGCGACCAGCGCGCGGCGCTCGCGCGCATCAGCGCGGTCCATCTCGATATAGATCATCGATTCAGGGGTGCCGCCGGCGCCGACACGGGTCAGCACGCCATCGCCATCGCGCGTGACGTCGAGCACCGGGTGGATGATGCGATCGATCCCGATGCCGAGCGCGCTGATCGTGCCGGCGATCGAATCGACCAGGAAGGGCATGTCGTCATTGACGATGGCGAGCCGCATGCGGCGGCGCGGATCGGTCCCCGCCATCGGCTCGATCGCCTGGACGACGGTGCCGGCGGCGCGGCGTTCGGCGGTCGCGGCCATGAAGCGCGCGGCCTCTGCCCGCTCGGCCTTGCCGAACCCCTGCAACTCGCCGGGAAGCGCACCTTTGGTCAGCCGGGCGGCGAGCGCATCCGACAGCGAAGCGATGGTGGTCTTGGCCATGGCGCGACCTATGCGCCCGCAAGAAGCGCGGCTCAAGGCTTGTGGCAGGTGCGAAATAATGCTGCGCCGCAGCGGTTTGGCGATGGCAAACGGGCCGACTCAGCGCCGTCGGCCGGGCAGCAATCTTGCCGGCGGCGTTACCGCGCCGTCTGGCGAATCACCCGTTCGGCAAGCGCGTCGTGGCCGTCGAGCCTGCCCAGCACGTCGAGCATGCCGCCATCGGCGACGCGCGCGACCAGCACGACGAACGTGCCCGGCGCGGCCCGGGTGTCGAGCGCGACGCTGGCAAGCACGGGACGACCGTCGAACAATGTTCGGGGATCGGCCGGGAGCGCGGCGGCCGGCGCGCGCGCGGCGCGCTCCGCCTTGACCACGCCCTTGATCCCGCCCTCGGTCCGGTCGAGCAACTCGGCGAGGCCGCCAGGGGGCACGCCGAGGCGGCGTGCGTGCGACAGCACGGCGGCATATTCGGTCAGGCGCGTCTTGTCGTAATCAGCGCCGAAGATCAGCTTGACCACCGGCGTCATCGGCGCGCGCAGCTGCACCGCGATGCCGGCCTGATCGAGCAACGCCTCGTAACCGGCCGGATCGCCATCGGCGGCGGCGGCGAAGTCGTGCGCGCGTTCCAGCGCGCGGTAGAGCGTGGCGCGGGTCCGCGTGTCGGCGGCGCGCGCGGCGGCGGCGGTCTGCTGCGCGAGCATCAGCCGGTCGCCGAGGCTGGAGATGCCGGCGGTGTGGGCGGTGGCCGGCGAAACGGCGCCGTCGTCCGCATCGACGATCGGCTCGTCGAAGTCGCCGCCCGGGCCGTCGGCCCAGACCGGCGCGGTCGCGACGGGCTTCGGTGCGGCGCGGACGGCGGCGTCGAGCTCGGCGTCGAGCTTGGCCTGGGTCTCGGCGTCGACCAGTTCCTTCCAGTTGATCACGCCGTAGATGTAATCGATCGAGTCGTCGTCGGACGAGAAGGGCATCAGGATGCCGCGGTACATGGTGTTGTGCCCGCGCGTGCCGACGAACTCGGCCTCGAAGCCGATCGGCGCGCGGTTGGCGATGATCTGGAGATAATGGTCGGTCAGCCGCGACAGCAGCGAGCGCGCCGGGACATGCGCGATATGCGTGACCTCGCCGTCGAGCCCGCATTCCTCGCGCAGCGCGCGGCCGAGAAAGGCGATCGCCGGGTTCTCGATGCCGTGCGAGAAGTCGAGCAGCACGCTGTGCGGGCCGAAATCGGCGATATTGTCGGGGTCGAGATCCTCGATCAGCGGATAGGCGCGGCCGCGCAGCAGCGAGACCCAGTAATTATAGGCGCGAA
>Ga0207703_10000941_pt1 | contig 28243 bp, 24 predicted proteins | sample KBSSwiS12_FD_184304 | JGI IMG/M metagenome (GOLD analysis project Ga0207703, IMG submission 184304) | Switchgrass rhizosphere microbial communities from Kellogg Biological Station, Michigan, USA - KBS Switchgrass S1-2 (SPAdes) (version 2) | ecosystem: Host-associated > Plants > Roots >...
GCATGGTCACTAGTACGCCGGCGAGATTTTTCATGACTCGTGCACCGGTGACAAATGCGGACAGGTCATCGGCTTCGACTTGGAACGGGACGCAAACCGCATCTGCGCCCTGTTCGATGAAGAGCCGGTTCAACAATTCCGGGGACTTGGCCGTGGTCAGTGGATCGCCCACCAAGCCGTAGAGTCGCGTTGTCCCTTTGATATGCGAGACGGGGTTCACGTCAGCCGGCGCTCCACGGCGTCTTGCATCGCGAGAATTCCAGTTGATACACCGATGTCAGGATCGGCGCGGCAGCGGCGCCGAGCAGAGGCTGCAGCTCCTGGCCGAGAGCTGCGCCTGCCGCTCCCACGTCTGCGGCAGAGTTGCCTTCGATCAAGATGATCGAGGTAGGCACCTGCGTCGTGTCGGCGCGCGCTTTCTTTTCGGCCGTTTCCACTTTGCTGATGGACTCGTCGGCGAGGCAGAGGTGGACCCCCGCGATACCCTTGTTGTCACACAGTGGCGGCAGCAGGCGCTGCCGCAACGTTTTGACAACCTGTGAACGGTCGCGCTCGCCGACGTCGAAGCGCTGTGTGAGCATGAACGCGCCCTGACCGACGCCATGGGTGTAGACCACGCGGCAGATCGAGCGCGACACGTTGCGGAACGACGGCACGACTTGCCGGGTCCATTCTGTGGGAGCATTCAGGCGGTTCAGGTAGTCCTGCCCGCCGAGCACTTCCGCGCTGTCGGCCTCGTAGAGATTGAAGTACTCCGGCGTGCCCGCAATGGCCACGTAGCGACGTCCCCGACGAAATCCTGGAATGCCGACCCGCTCGGGCATGTGCTCGCGGTTGTGCCACTGATGGAAGTCGTCACGCGCTTCCGGTAACAGGTCGTGCCAGATGCAAACTGCGCCTAGTCCTGCGAGGCTCATCGCTTGATCCCATGGAATTGAAATGGAAACACAGTGCCGCTTACTTCGCTTTGGCGAGCGCTTCGTTGTACTTGGTCACGACCTCCTGGTACGCGTCCTCCGGAGTCGTGTTGCGCAGGACCATGCGTTGGAACGCATCGGCGACGATCTGGTGGAAGGTCGACTGGATGATCGAGTAGTTCACTTGGCGCCCGCGCGCCTTGACGAGATCTGCCCACGCGCGCTGGTCGCGCCCCTGAGGTGACGAAAAATACGGATCGGTGTACGCCGAAGCACGGGCGACGACTTCGCCGCCCTGCGCCGCAATCGCCTGAGCGGCTGGCGTGGTCATGAATTTCACGAATTGCCAAGCCGCTTCTTTCTGCTTGGAAAGACCGTTGATCGTGAGCTGGAAGCCGTAGACGGTCTCGCGCTCGTCCGGTGTGAATCCGGGGGGCGGAGCCCACGACAGATCATCGCCGGCCCCCTGCGCCTGAATCGTGCGATAGCGATACAGCCCGAACGTGGCCATCGCGATCGTGCCCGAGCGCAGTCCATCGTGAACTTCGTTGAAACCGAATTGAAGACTCGCCATGGGCGTCGATTTGCATTTGAGGAACTGGTCCTTGATCATTTGCGCGCCGCGCACGAATGATTCCTTGCTGAAGGCGATGGTCTTGTTGTCCGCGCCGAAATACTTGCCGTCGGGTGCTGCCAGCAGCGTACTGAGGTACAACTCGCCAAACGCCTGTGCGCCCCCGATGCCACCGGTCGTGCCGAGCGGAATGGCGTACCCCATCACGTTGTTCTTGGTGAGCTTGGCGCCGGTGTCGCAAACCTCTGGCCAGGTGCGGGGAGGTGTGACCTTCGCCTCCTCGAGCAAGTGCTTCCGGTAGATCAGGATAGGGATGCGATAGTCCTGCGGGAGCCCATAAACGTGCCCATCGACCATGCCAGCGGATAGCGGCAGCAGCCAGTCGTTGGGGTCGACTTTATCGCGTTTGACCAGGTCGTCGAGCTGCAGCAGCGAGCCTGTGGCGACGTATTCCGGCATCTGGAAGCTCGTCGCGCGCACGACGTCAGGTGAATCGGCACGCGTGCGCAGGATACGCGCGCCATTGGCGCCGGTCGGATCGACCACGACCCGCACCTTGATGTTGGGATTCTGGCGTTCGAACTCCGCGATCATCTTCGTCTGCGCAACAGACCTTGGATCAGTCGCGTTGTTCGGGTCGAGGAAGGTGTTGTAGGCGATTTCGACCGGCTGCGCGAACGACATCGGGGTTACCGCCACGGCGACAGCGAGTGCGGCGAACAATTGGGCGACGCGCTGTGACCACTCTGCGCGGCATCGCGTGCCGCCTTGCCTCTCTTGGATTGCCTTCATCGTTTCCTCCGTTGTCGGTCCTACACGGTCTGATGGCCGTATCGAATTGACGCGGCCTAGGTTTTTCAGCTACGCACGGTTCAGTGTCACCGACAACGAGCCGAGGTCGCCGTACTTGAAGGTGAGCGGCGTGTCGATTGGCACGTCGAGCGCGCCGCAATACGAACCGGTGGTGACGATCATGCCCGCGCGCAGAGGTGTACCGTCTTTCGCCAGGTAGTTGGCGAGCCAGTACAACGGCCTCACCGGGTGGCCATCCGCGTGCTTGCCTTCATGGCTCACTAGGACACCGGATGGCGAGTTGATCACTATTCGTACCGATTCGAGCTCTTTTTCCCACGGATCCTGCAGCACCGGCCCGACAAACAAGCCTTGGTTCGCCAGGCCGTCCGCGAGCATCTCCGGGAAAGTCGCGCTGTCCGCTTCGCTATACCGCGATCCGAGAATCTCGAGCACCACACGCGTTTCCCCAATTGCGTCGCGAATCTCACTTTGGGTGTACGGGGAGCCTCTCGGGGGAAGGTCGCGTGCCATGACAAACGCAATCTCGGGCTCGATACGCACCGTCGCCCCAGTGGCAAGCACGGGGCAGGGCGACGCGTGCACGATCGTCGGGACGAAGATCGGCGCGACGAGGACCGGGCGCGGTGCGCTTGGGAACGAACACTTGTAACCGCCAATCGGCTTCTCAAGAAGCGCGGTGACGCGCGCCTGGATCGCCAGCCCATCTGCATTGTCGGTGGGGCGGAACTCTGCAGGAATGCGCGGCCCCGGCGTGCCGCGCTTGCGTGCGGCGAGCAGGAATTGCGCGGCGGACTCATGCTTCGGGTTGGCCATCGGCGTTCTTAAAAAAATTCGAATTGATTCCCGACGGCCCCGATTCAACTTCACGCATCGACTCCGCGCAGGCCGTTGGTGCCGTTCTCTCTAAGCCTCGGTCATGCGTCTATTCGGCGGCCGCTGACTTAAACGTAAACGCTAGGCGGGCACCTTGGTTGCGGCGCTCGGATGACCGCGCTTGAAATCGTTCTTGCCACAACGATCGACACCGCGAACGAGGATCAACGGCCGCGTATCGTGGCCGTAGCCCGGTTTGTCACGCAGCACCGCAGCGTCGTGATCGTAGTGGCTCGTGGAGGGCATGAAGCGGAGCGTGTAACCGGCGCGTGGCTTGTCGCCCAGATTATGTCTTGCTCCGTGAATCGTGAAGATGTCGAACAGCACCATCTCACCGGCTTTGAGCTCGACGTCCACTGCCGTGCTTTCATCCACTTCATTCGGGTCGACCGTGACCCCAAAAATCAGGTCGTCGCCTTCTTGCCAGATGTGGTTTCCCGCTTGCTTTGCCGCATGGGTTCCGGGCAGGAAACGCAAGCATCCGTTCGTGCGCAGACTGTCGAAGACGGCAATCCACACGGATGTCGTCGCAAGCGGCTTGACCGGGGTATGGCTGGCGTCGCGGTGCCATGGCGTGGCGGGGCCGGCAAGCGCGCGCTTGTGGAAGATGCCGGTACCCCAAAGAATGATGTCAGGGCCGACGATCTGCTCAACGATGTCGACGATGTCGGGATGGGTGGCGATATCCGGCCAGCCGGGACTCGATTTGAGACCTTCGAAGCCGCTTCCCGGAACATGCGGACCCACCATGTGGTGATCCGCGAGAGTCGGATTGTCTTCAATCAACTTCAAGGTCAGCGCCTGGAGCTTGGCGATGTCCTTTTCTGGCAGCCGGTAAGGCGGAACGATGAATCCGTCGCGATGATAAGCCTCGATCTGGTCCGCGCTAAGGACTGCACGAGCTGGTGGCATTTGAAGTTCCTCTACTCACGTGCTGAAAATCCAGCGGGTGCCGCACTCACGCCACCCACCGTTGTGAAAGGTTGTGCAGAACAAGTCAGCTGTCATGGCGTCTTTGCGATCGCTTCGTTGTACTTGGTCACTACCTCTTGGTACGCTTCCTCAGGGGTCGTGTTGCGCAGGACCATGCGCTGGAACGCGTCGGCGACGATCTGGTGGAAAGCCGTTTGGATGATGGAATAGTTCACCTGGCGGCCGCGGACCTTGATGAGCTCCGCCCAGGCGCGCTGATCGCGCCCCTGTGGCGACGCGAAGTACGGATCGTTGTACGCGGAAGCACGAGCGACCACCTCGCCGCCCTGCGCAATAATTGCTTGCGCCGCAGGACTCGTCATGAATTTCACGAATTGCCACGCTGCTTCCTTCTGCTTCGATTGCGCGTTGATCGTAAGTTGGAACCCGTACACGGCCTGCGGATCGTCGGGCGAGAAGCCCGGCGCCGGTGCCCACGCTAGATCATCGCCCGCGCCTTGTGCCTGTATCGTGCGATACCGGTAAAGCCCGAACGTCGCCATCGCAACGGTGTCCGCGCGCAGCCCGTCGTGAACCTCGTTGTAGCCGTATTGCAGGTTGGTCATCGGAGTCGACTTGCACTTCACGAACTGGTCCTTGATCACCTGCCCGGCGCGGATGAACGCGTCCTTGCTGAAGGCGATCGTCCTGTTGTCGTCGGCGAAGTACTTCCCGTCCGACCCGGAAAGCATCGTGCTCAGGTGGAACTCACCGAAGGCCTGCGCGCCGCCGATGCCGCCGGTCACTCCGACCGGGATTGCGAAGCCCGAGACGTTGCCCTTCGCAAGCTTCGCGCCGGTGACGCACACGTCGGCCCACGTGCGCGGCGGCTCCACTTTCGCCTCGTTGAGCAGATGCTTGCGGTAGATGAGGATCGGGATGCGGTAATCCTGCTGCAGGCCGTAGATATGGCCGCGCACCATCGTTTTGCCGAGTGGCACGAGCCAATCGTTCGGGTCGATCTTGTCCCGCGCAACAAGCTCGTCGAGCTGCATGAGCGATCCCGTCGCGACGTACTCGGGCATCTGGAAGTTCGTTGCGCGGATGACGTCGGGCGAATCGGCGCGTGTGCGCAGGGCGCGTGCGCCATTCGAGCCTGGCGGATCGACGACGACGCGCACTTTGATATTGGGGTTCAGCCGCTCGAACTCGGCCAGCACCTTCGTTTGGGCCGCGGCCCGCGGGTCGTTCGCATTGGCGGGGTCGAGAAAGGTGTTGTAGGCAATTTCGACCTGTTGGGCGAGCGCCATCGGCGTTACCGCGACGACGACCGCGAGTGCGGCGATCAAATCGGCGATGCGCCGCCAGCCGCTGCGGCATGCAGAGCGGCGTTGCGCAAAAGGTTGGCTCTCGTGCACTGGTCTCATCGTTTTTCTCCGGTGTGCTCGTTCGCGGGTCGGCTCTTCTTCAGTTGCACAGCGATGCGACAGCGCAGCCTCACGGGCTCGGAAGACGCAACTCCGAACGGGACCAAACGGCTGTCCAGAAGCTCTTGCGTTTCGCGCTAGAATGTGTAACGATATTCCAGATCCGAGTTCCATGTCAAGCCCACGAGGAGAAGCGGCGTAGCGGTTCGCAAAACGGATTCGAAACGCCATTCCTGATCATATGAAAGTTGTCAATCCTCTGCTGGAGCGGTGCTTTCAGCTCATCGAGCTGCTCGCCGAAGAGCCGCGCGCCTTTCGCCTGGGCGCCATTAGCGAACGACTGGGCTTGCAGAAAGGTGCCGTGCACCGGCTCCTGACTGCGCTGTGCAGCATGGGATGGGTCGAGCAAGAGCCCGAAACCGGCTTCTACCGCCTCACGCTGCGACTTGCGATCATGGGACAGCGCGTGCTCTTGGCCACGCGCATTCCCGATCTCACGCGGCCGATCCTGCAAAAGTTGGCGGATGAATCGCAGGAGCTCGTCCGCATGGCGATCGTGGAAGGCGAGCGGTTGAGCTGGGTCGCTTTCGTTCAGGGACGCCGCACAGGCTTGGTTTATCAGCCGGAGATGATCGGCAGAGTGCCGCTTCCGGTCACCGCGAACGGCAAGGCGTGGCTGTCGACGCTGCCGCTCGAGGAGGCTATGCGCATTGCGCGCGAGGAAGGCCTTCCGCCGCCGGGGCGCTTCGGCCCGCGCGCTATCCAATCGATCGAAGCGCTGGCCGCGTCGCTCGACGAGACAAGGGCCCGCGGCTGGGGCATGTCGTACGAGGAGGCAGAACGCGGCATCGCGGCGATTGCCGCGCCAATCCGCCCATCGGGCCCGAATACTCCGGCGGTTGCAACGTGCAGCGTCGCCGGACCCGTCATGCGCTTTGGCGCGGACGACATCGTTCGCCATGCGAGCCTGGTGATGCAGACCGCCAACGAAATCGCCGCGATTTGGCCGCTTCGCTCTGCGCAAACGGAAAGGGATCTTGCCGTCGCGTCGCAGCTGCGCGACGAGACAGCAGTAGCGGCCTCATAGCAGGTAACCGATCGTTTTCGCAAACAGCTGTTGCAAGGGCCAGCGCCAGCCGCAGGCCCACGGAGACAAGACATGGAATACCGCACGCTCGGAAAAACCGGCGTCCGCGTCAGCACCTACGCTCTCGGAACCATGATGTTCGGCGCCGATGGCAATCCCGACGAGAAGGAGTGCGTCGAAATCGTGCACGCGGCGCTGGATGCAGGCGTGAACCTGATCGACACCGCGGACACTTATTCACATGGCCAGGCGGAGGAGTTCGTAGGGAAGGCCATTGCCGGCCATCGCGACGAGATCGTTCTGGCGAGCAAGGTGCGCTTGCGCGCGGGGGATGGCCCGAACGAACAAGGTGCGTCGCGGCTGTGGATCATGCGGCAGGTCGAGGCGAGCCTGAAGCGGCTTCGCACCGATCACATCGACCTCTATCAGATCCATAGGCCCGACCTCGATACCGATCTCGAGGAGACGCTCGACGTGCTGACCGATCTCGTACGGCACGGCAAGATCCGATACTTCGGCTGCTCGATGTTTCCCGCGTGGTACCAGGCGCAAGCCCATTCGATCAGTGCGCAGCGTGGCCTTAAGCGCTTCGTCACCGAGACCTCGCCGTATTCCATCTTCGTGCGGAGCATCGAGCTCGATGTCCTGCCGGCGGTACAGCATTTCGGCATGGGGCTGCTGGCATGGAGCCCGTTGAATGGAGGTTGGCTTACCGGGAAATACCGGCGCGAGGCCGGGATTCCAAGCGATTCGCGGGCGGGCCTCGTAAAAGGGCAGTGGGGCGAGCACTATCCGATCCTGCGGACCCGTTTCGACCTGTCGCGACCCGGCAATCAACGCAAGCTCGACATGGTCGAACAGCTGTCGAGCATCGCGAGCGAGGCCGGTATGTCGCTCGCGCAGATGGCGCTGGCGTTTCCATTGGCTCATCCCGGCGTGACTGGCGTCAATTTCGGGGTCCGCAACATGCGCCAGTTCACCGATGCGAAAGCGGGCTTCGGTACGCGTCTGACGGATGATGTGCTTGACGCGATCGACGCATGTAACCCGCCGGGCAGCATCGTCGACGAGGCCGATCGAGGCTGGATCATGCCGTGGATGGCGCCCGAAGCACGACGCCGCCAGGCATCGGCGGTCGCGTAGACATCAATACAGGCAAGGATCAGCGCGCAACGCACCGGCGGAGGCGGGAAGCCATGGCTCAGCACACTACGACGATTGCGAACGACCCAACACCTGCGCGACCTACGCGCGCACGGAGGCGGCTGAAAGAGCTGCGGCCGATGCTGTGGTTCGTTCCCGTCCTGCTGCTGCTGCTCACCGTGACGCTGTATCCGACACTGTTTGTCGTGTGGATGAGCTTCCAGAAGACTAAGTTCTACGAGCTCACAGGCTTCGTCGGGCTCACCAACTACGTGGATACGTTGTCGTCGTCCGCATTCTGGGAGACGACCTACACGTCGCTGGTGTACATGGCTGGATCGCTGGTGCTGTCGCTCGGACTTGGGGTACTTGCTGCGCTGGTCCTGAACAACCTGAAACGCGGCGGTGCGCTGCTGCGCGTGTTCACGCTGGTTCCCTGGACGCTCTCGATGGCCGTCGTGGGCACGATCTGGCTATGGCTGTTCAACCCGTCCTATGGACCAATCAGCTACTCGATGCGACAGGTGGGTCTCGCCCCCGGTCTCATGCTAGGTGATCCCGAACTCGCGCTCTGGCTCACGATTCTTGTGACGAGCTGGTGGTCGTTCCCCTACGCGATGGTGATCGTCACGGCCGCGATCCAGTCTATCCCCAGGGAGCTTTACGAAGCGGTCTCGATCGATGGTGGAGGTTGGCGAGCCAAGCTTCGTTACGTCACGTGGCCGCATCTGGTCCCTACGCTCGGAAGCACCGCCCTTACGCTCGGCATCCTGTACCTGACGCTCATTACGTTGCTGATCGTACTCACGGGAGGCGGACCCCTGGGAGCCACCACCACGTTGGCCTTCGAAGTCTTCCGGGGAACCGTCCAGGCGGTCAACATCGGACCGACTGCGGTCTTTTCCATCGCGATTCTGCTGGCGAACGTCGCGCTGGGCGTGCTCTACATGCGTCTCACCGGCCGCGTGACGGCTTAGCAAGGGGAAGCTCATGCGTGCAGACACCCGCAAGGTTGGAAATCGCGCCACGCTGTTCATATTGGCCGTGCTCGTGGTGGGTTCGGCGCTCGGTCCGATGCTGTGGGCGATCTCGACTTCCTTGAAGAACGAAGTGAACGCGGTGTCGGCGATTCCGAGCCTCATTCCGTCGCCGGCCACCCTTTCCAACTATCTCAGCGTCTTCTCGCACAAGACGTTCGGAATCGAGCTCCTGAATTCCATCCTCTATGCGGTGGGTGCCGTCGCGGTCGCCTTGGCGGTAGGAATTCCCGCGGGATACGTAGCATCCCGATACACGTTTCCTGGCAAGCGCTCGATCATGCTGATCATCCTGGCGACATCGATGGTCCCCGGAGTTGCGCTGCTCGTTCCAACCTTCTATCTGCTCGATCACCTCGGTCTTCTGAACAATCGTTTGGTCCTTGTCGTCATTCTTGCCTCACGCATCGCGCCGCAAACTGTGTGGTTCATGCAGAACTTCATCGACGCCGTCCCTGTGGAGATCGACGAGGCCGCGCATATGGACGGCGCGAGCCGCTGGCAGATCCTGACGAAGCTCGTACTGCCTCTGATCCGTCCCGGAATCGCGGCCGTCGCTGTGATCGGCGCCATCACGACCTGGAACGATTACATCACCATTGCCGTGTTCGCGCCCGACACCGCAAAACGGACCTTGCAGGTCGCTCTGGTGAACCAGGTGTTCGACGCCGTCGGTATTTCATGGTCGTTCACCATGGCTTTTGCGCTCATTGCGTCACTCCCCGTCATTCTCATGTTCCTGCTGGTTCAGAAGTGGTTCATCGCGGGGCTTACCGCCGGGGCAGTTAAAGGATAAGCAATCATGCAACAGCATAACGAAGGCGCTCCGCGCTACGACGGCCCGCGCGAGCTCGCGCAATCGCTGACCGCGCTGGCGCTCATGGACGGGACGCAGGCAACCTGGAACCGCGAAGGACTGCGCGAAGACTCGGAATACCGCGACCTCGGACTAGCCGCCGCAACTAACGGTCGCATCGGCGTCAAGCACATTCGCGCCCTCAAGCCGTTGACTGAGCCTACGGGCTGGCACTGGCACGACATGACGGCACACTTCCTTTACGTCTTGCGCGGATCGATCACATTTCGGTTCGCGGGCACCGCGGGCGAGATAACGCTACATGCGGGTGACGGCCTGTCGCAACCCGCTGGCGTCCCGCACAACGTGATCTCTCGCTCGGATGACCTCGAAGTGATCGAGATTAACGAGCCGGCGGTCTATGGAACGTGGGATTTAGCCGATCCGCCGGCGCCCTGGAAGTGACGACATCGTTTATGCACTGTCGCCATTGAGCGACTCGGCAGAGGAGCAAGGCATGGCAACAGTTTCGTTCGAGCGGGTGGAGAAGGCTTACGGCACGACGAAGGTAATTCACGGCGTCGGGTTCGACATTCACGACGGCGAGTTCATGGTTCTCGTGGGGCCGTCGGGCTGCGGCAAGTCGACGCTCCTTCGCATGCTGGCCGGGCTCGAGGAGATCGACGGCGGAGCCATCGCGATCGACGGCAAGGTGGTGAACGACACGGAGTCGAAAGATCGCGACATCGCGATGGTGTTTCAAAGCTACGCGCTGTACCCACACATGACCGTTCGCGCCAACATGGCGTTCAGTTTGAAGCTGCGCAAAGCCGACCCGTCCGTCATTGCGGAACGGGTGGCGAAGGCTTCGAAGATTTTGAACCTGGATCCATACCTCGAGCGTTTTCCGCGAGAGCTATCGGGGGGGCAGCGGCAACGCGTCGCCATGGGACGCGCGATCGTGCGCGATCCCAAGGTTTTCCTGTTCGATGAGCCATTGTCGAACCTCGACGCCAAGCTTAGGGTCGCGATGCGCGCCGAGATCAAGGCGTTGCACCAGCGCTTGAAAACGACGACGGTATATGTGACGCATGACCAGGTAGAGGCCATGACGATGGCCGATCGCATCGTCGTCATGCACGATGGCGTGGTCGAACAGATCGGCGAACCACTCCAACTCTACGATCGTCCGAGGAACCTGTTCGTGGCGCAGTTCATCGGGTCCCCCGCCATGAACGTCATCCACGGCAAGCTCCGCCGGGCCGGCGCCGATACAGTTGTGGAAACGCAAGACGGGATTCGCTGGCCCGTGCTGCGCGAGCCCGCCGCCGGCGGTGGCCTTGACGTGAGCTACGGTGTTCGACCGGAGCATCTCGCCGTTGTCGAATCTGGCACCGCGGGCAGCGTGCCGGCAGAAGTAGTCGTAGTCGAGCCAACAGGGGCGGAAACGGAATTGCTGGTGCGCAGCGGGGCCTCGGATATCACCGTCATCAGTCACGGTCGCTCGAACATCGGGCCAGGTGATCAGATTGCGCTGCGCGTTACGCCGGGCTCAGTGCACCTGTTCGATCAAAAATCTGGTGCTAGGATTGCCGACGTGCAGTAAACATGACTGACGAGGAGGCGCGCCATCGAGCAAAGATAAAGAAGACGCGGACTTCGGCAGATTGGCCTTAAGGCGATACGCACGGTGCTAACGCGACGGAGTTTGCCGAGTACCACCTCTCTCTGGTGGAAGACGGTGGATGATGAACTCCTGGTACCCAACTCAAGGATTTGGCCATGGAAACTAGTTGCTCGTTCGAGTTGTGGGATATCTGCGGAACAAGCTATGCCCCGTTCCCGTTGGATGAGCCGAAGTTCAAGCGCCGGGTCCGTGGCACGACGTTCTTGTCGTCATTCGGCTCCTACAATCGTTGTTCTGCTAGTCTTGGTCACTCGGCAGAACGCCCCGGCGGTTCACCTGAGTGGATATTCGCCTGCTTGAGCCGATGGCCGACGTCGGCTGTTGCGTAGATGACTGACCCGCAGTCTAGAATTGCAGTTTGAAGCGGGCAAAAAGAATGAGCAGTCTACTTTTTCGTGATGCGCGGCTTATAGACGGAACCGGGGCCCCGCCGCGTTTGGCTGATGTACGGGTGAGTGGCAACCGGATCGTCGAGACCACATCAGCCGGCGCACTGCCAATCCGAGAGGGGGAGGACACGATCTCCTGCCGCGGCGCCACGCTGATGCCGGGGCTCATCGAGCCGCACGCGCACCTGTCTTTCGTCGACCAAGCCACACCCTTCGCTTTCCAGGCGATCCCCGTCGAAGAGCACCTGCTTCTCACGCTCAAGCATGCGAAGCTGTACCTCGACCAGGGCTTCACCAGTTGCTTCTCCGCAGCGGCGACCAAGCCGCGCCTGGACATCGTGACGCGCAACGCCATCGATCGCGGCGAATTCCCGGGGCCGCGGCTGCGCGCGGCGAGCGTACAGCTGACGGTCACCGGCGGCGTCGGCGACCTGCGCCAGATGCATCTCGACCCAGGCGATGCGATGTATACCTTGCCTTGCGACGGTGCTGACGCCTTTCGCCGAGCAGCGCGCGAGGCTTGCCGCGAGGGGGTCGACGTGCTCAAAATCGTCCCGTCGGGTGACACTTCCACGCCAGCCGTCCCGTCGAACAGGACGCTGATGACGGACGACGAGGTGCGGGCGGTGTGTGAAGTCGCGCGTTCGCACGAGCGCGTGGTCGCGGCGCATGCACGGAGCGCGGAATCGATCAAGCTATGCGCGCGTCACGGCGTGACGGCGATCTACCACGCGAGTTACGCGGACGAGGAGGCGAAGGATCTTCTCGAGGCGAACAAGGATCGCATCTTTGTCGCGCCTGCCATCTCCGTGACGATCACGCGTCTGGCCGATGCCGGCAAGCACGGGCTGCCCTCGACCCCGGCAATGAAGGCGCGGATCCAGCGCGACCTCGACCTGACGATCGAGTGCATGATCGACCTCAAGGGCAGGGGCGTGCGCGTGCTGCCCGGCGGCGACTACGGCTTCATGTGGAATCCGCACGGTCGCAACGCGCGCGATCTCAAGTACTTCGTCGACTTGATGGGCTTTACGCCCATGGAGGCGATCGTCGCTGCGACCCGCGACGGAGGCGCGCTCATGGGACTCGGCGACGAGCTTGGGCAAGTCAGGCCGGGCTATCTCGCCGATCTCCTGCTTGTGGACGGCGATCCGCTTGCGGACGTTTCGTTACTCGAGGATCGCAACCGCCTCATCGCCATCATGAAGGATGGCGTGCTGCACAAGCGCACGCCGCCGGCAGCCACCGCCGCTTAAAAGGAGCTCGACCTCATGGATATGGGGATTCGCGGACGCAAGGCCATCGTGTGTGCGGCCAGCCAGGGCCTTGGCAAGGCATGCGCGCTTGCGCTTGCCAACGAAGGCGTCGACATCGTGATCAACGCGCGCGGCGAAGACGCCTTGCAAGCGACAGCCGCGGAAATCCGTGCGGCGTCGGGCGTTAACGTGATCGCCGTAGCGGCGGACGTTACCACGGCACAAGGACGCGCGGCGCTGCTTGCCGCGTGTCCCGCGCCGGACATCCTCGTCAACAACGCGGGGGGACCGCCGATCGGAGACTTTCGCGACTGGGACGAATCGCAGTGGCAAAAGGCGGTCAACGACAACATGGTCACGCCGATCATGCTGATTCGCGCCGTCCTCGATGGCATGATCGAGCGACGTTTCGGTCGCATCGTCAATATCACGTCGCGATCGGTAAAGGCGCCGTTGCCGCATCTGGGGCTGTCCAACGGCGCGCGTGCAGGATTGACGGGCTTCGTCGGAGGGCTCGCACGGCAGGTGGCGAAACACAACGTCACGATCAACAACCTGCTGCCCGGGGCGTTCGCGACGGCTCGCCAGACCGATGGGCTCCGCAAGCTCGCCGCCAAAGCGAATCAGGACTACGAGACGTATGCAAAGACGCAGATGGCCGCGATACCCTCGAACCGATTCGGCAACCCGGACGAGTTCGGCAAGGCGTGCGCATTCCTGTGCAGCGCCGACGCTGGTTACATCGTTGGGCAGAATCTCCTGGTGGACGGGGGCTCGGTCAACTCGACGCTTTAGCACCCCGATGCATTGGCTGCCGTGAGGAAATTGCGACGAACTCAGATTGGTTGTGAGGTAACCCTTACTGGGACAGACTGGTTCGAATCTGGAGGTCGCGAGCGCTATCCGGGCTCTTGGTGTAGATGGGTCTCCAGCGCGGTCTCACATCGCCAGAATCCCTGCGCGACTTTTGCGCGACTCTTTGAACGCGCTTGGGCGCGGATGAGGAAATTGGAATGCAGTGGACGTGCCGGAAATGCGTTAATAAACAATAAGTTAACTGCTTTAAGTCGGGCCCTACGAACCAGGGGGTCGTGGGTTCGAATTCTGCCGGGCGCGCCAATCAAATCAAAGGGTTAGGCCGATTTTGTCTAGCCCTTTTGCTTTGGCGATGCGGACTTTGTGGGCACGCGGCATCACACATGCGATTGCGTCCCCGCTCTTCGCAACAGACTTGGACGGAATGGTCTTAGCGAGGCGCATGACGATTCCGCGTGAGAAATCGCTGACGGTCTCATACGAGTATCGAGGCGCCAACGGAACGACGACCTGCTACGCCTTGCCTCCGCTTGTCGTGATCCAATTCGACAGCCCCAAGTCCGGTAAGTAGAACCCGGGTTAGAGCGTTGCGGCCTCTTGCATGGACGCCCACTTCACGCCTTCGCTGTCCATGCAGACAGAGGAAAATCTGATCTGTGGTGTTCCTTCATCAAGATAGGTTCTAATGGGGTCTGACCCTTGTTTCCGGCGCTTGAAGCGCGCCGAGTTGCCGGTCGATACGGCCTCGCTCGCGTGCTTTCTCATCGGCAAGACGCTCGTGCGGGATGCCCCCGCGGGCCGCACGAGCGGGCGCATCGTCGAAACCGAGGCCTACGTCCCCGGTGACGCCAGCGGCCATGCCTACGTCGGCGAGACGGATCGGAATCGCTCGCTGTTCCTGCGCCGCGGCCACGCCTACGTCTACTTCATCTACGGCATGCATTTTTGCGTCAACGTGTCGGGGGAGCGTCCAGGCATCGGCGCTGGCGTGCTCCTGCGCGCGCTCGAGCCGATCGATGGCGTGGCGATCATGCAGGCCCGCCGCCGCGTGCATCGCCTCACCGACCTTGCGCGCGGCCCCGGCCGGCTGGCGGAAGCCATGAACATCGATCGCCGTCTCGACGGCATTGACCTGTGCTCGCGCAGCCCGCTGTGGCTCGGCGCCGAGGTACGTGCACCGGGGTGCGTCGCCACGTCGGTGCGCATCGGGATCTCGAAGGAAACGACGCGCCTCCTGCGCTTCTACGAGGCGGGAAACCCGCACGTCAGCGGACCGTCGGCGCTTCGGAAGTGACTAGGAGGATGACCCCTGCCTGTTCCATGTGTTTATGGACTTGACACCATATGGATGGAAAGCCATAATGCGCCATGGCTTGGACCGTCCTCTTCCACGACGAGTTCGACCTCGAGTTCCAAGGGCTGGATCAAGATCTGCAAGACGAGTTGTTGGCACATGCAAAGCTGCTGCAGGAATTCGGACCGCATCTCGGCCGACCAGCCGTGGATACCATCAAAGGTTCGAAGCACGGCAACATGAAGGAACTGCGTTTCGAATGGAAAGGGCAGATTTGGCGAGTAGCGTTCGCATTCGATCCGGAGAGGCACGCCATCCTGCTGGCAGCTGGCGACAAAGGTGGTGCCGATCAGAGACGGTTTTACGGAAAGTTGATCGCAACCGCAGATGCCCGGTTTGATAGTTACTTGGCTGCGGTGAAGGCGGTCAAGAGTCGCAAGAAGTCAAAGGAGAGTTCCCGTGGCAAGAAGTCTTGATCAAGTACTCGCGCGCCTGCCGCCAAAGCGGCGCGCGAAGATCGAACGACGAGCCAGCGAGCTGGCAACGCTAAAGGATTTGCGTAAGGCGGTAGAACAGACGCAAGAAGACCTGGCGGCACGCCTAGGCGTCGGACAGGATACGGTTTCGCGCATCGAACGCCGAAGCGATATTCTACTTTCAACTCTTCGCCGCTACGTCGAGGCTATGGGAGGCGAGCTGAAATTGGTAGCGAGCTTTCCAAACCGCGAGCCTCTTATCATTGACCACATTGCTTCCAAAGAGCCAGTTAAAGCAAAGCAACTCGCGCCGAGAAAGCGATCCAAATCGACTGCTCGTCGGAGCTCGCCCGGTCAACGGCCGGGGCAGGGCACATCAGGTCGCGCCGGAAGCACCCGATAACCGAAAAATCATCCTTCCTCCCGCCTGTGCCGTGTTTGCGACCCGGGCATTAGGGGCCGAGATCGAGTGCCTTTCGAGCATCACGCTTAGTGCGCGAAGTCTCGCTCGCCTTGCCGAACTATTTGTGAAGCGGACTAATACTCTTCATGGTGGGCCGAGGCGTAATCGGCCTTGGGATGTCCGGCATCACGAGGTTTCCCATCGACCGGAGACTTGAGCCGAGCCAGAAGCATCTGGATCGGATGACGCAGGATCACGGCGTCGATCAGCTTGACCTGCGAGCGACACGAGTAACCGGTCGCCAGCAATCGTCCGAAATTGTGCGGGTTGGCAACGTGTCCGGCCCAGCTCAGGCCATAGATATCCTTTGAAGTAGTTCTGTTGGCCGCCTGATGTCCGTAGAGACCGGCCATCCCGCAACAGCCACTCGCCAAAATACGCAGATCTACACCGACGTGGTCGCAGACGGCCTGCCATTGTGTTGTCGCATGCGGCGCGTTGGTTCGTTCCGTGCAATGGGGAAGCAACAGCCAGATTGGCGCCCCGTCCGGTGGAAGCTTCGGCACGTCAGCCAGTCGCTCCATGAGCCACTCCTGCGGCAACTTCACATTGGGAGTCCGGGCGACCCCCAGGGACTTGGTGTATTCGGCGCGATAGGTCAGCGTCATCGACGGGTCGAGTCCGACCAATGGCACACCGATAGCGGACAGAGAATTGAGCATCGCCCCGTTGTCCGCAGCGGTGCGTTCGAAAGCCTTGAGAAATCCAAGGACGTGCAACGGCTTACCGTTCGGCTTGTAGGGCGCGAGCCAGGGCACAAAGTCCAATCGGCCAAGCAGTTCGCAGAAGTCAAGCAGGAGTTGCGGCTCGAAGTGGAGCGTAAACGCATCGGGCACGATCACGACGCTACGCTGTCGCTGTGATTCGGCGAGGGCAGTGAGTGAACCAATTGAAGCTTCCCGCACGCCTCGCGTGGCGAGCTCGTGCCGGAGGTCGATCGTCGCCAGTGTAGGCAGCGCAACCAGCCCCATCCTCGCTAGCATTGCCCGTCCGGCACGGCTCGTCGTCACAGCGTTGTAGAGCGACGGCATCCGGGCGAACAGCGGAAGATTGCGTTCCAGCGCTGCTACCAGGTAGTCCGTCACCGGCCGCAAGTAGCGGCCGTGGTAAAGCTCCAGAAACCGCGAGCGAAACGCTGGCACATCTACCTTGATCGGGCATTGGCCGACGCACGATTTGCACGCGAGGCACCCGTCCATGGCCTCCTTCACGGCATGCGAGAAGTCCTCGTCTTCGCGTTTCCAAGTGTTGAGCGCACGGGCTGGCCAAGTCAGCCACGACGTCGATTTGCGCAGATCCTGAGCTTGTCGAAGCGGGTCGGAGCCGACGTCAGCCAGGAGGCGCAGCCACTCCCGCATCAGCGACGCACGTCCCTTCGGCGAGTGCCGGCGGTCACGTGTCGCCTTCCACGAGGGGCACATCGCGTCGTCCGGGTCGAAGTTATAGCAGGCCGCGTTGCCGTTGCAGTGGAGCGAATCGTCGTTGGCTTGACGGACCGCTAGAGGGATTTTACGGTCGAGCTGGCCGCGCGTTGTGACACCGTCGATCTTCAGAAGCTGCTGTCCCGGGGGTGCCGCGATCTTGCCCGGGTTGAGCTGGTTGTGCGGATCGAACGCGGCCTTGATCTCTTGCAGGCGGGGATACAGCGGTCCGAAAAACTCTGGAGCATATTCGGAGCGCACGCCCTTGCCGTGCTCACCCCAGAGCACGCCCTTGTATTTGCGGGTAAGCGCGAAGACCTCATCGGAGATCTCGCGAATGAGCTGCTCCTGGGCAGGATCCTTCATGTCGATCGCCGGCCGCACGTGGAGACAGCCGGCGTCCACGTGTCCGAACATGCCGTAAACGAGGCCGCGGCGATCGAGCGCGGCACGGAACTCGGCAATGTAGTCGGCAAGGCTCTCCGGCGGAACAACCGTATCTTCGACAAAGGGAATCGGCCGCTTCTCGCCCTGCATGTTGCCAAGGAGGCCGACGGACTTCTTGCGCATGTTCCAGATCGCGAGCACGGCTGCCTCGCCACGAGCGACGGTAAATCCTCGGCGGCCGGCAACCTTGCCCTGGCTCTCGAGCATCCCGACGACTCGCGAGAGCTTCGTCTCCAATGCAAGTTCGTCGTCGGCCAGGAACTCAACCAGGTTGACGCCTTGCGCGGGACCTTCGGCATCGTCCGGGAAATACTCCCTCACGCTGAGCCAGATGGCATCCTCGCGCGCTAACGCCAGGACCTTCGCGTCCACGGTCTCGCTTGACGCCGCCTCCATCTTCATCACCGCGCCGGCGTCGCGAAGCGCGGCGTCGAACGTTGCGTAGCGGATGTTGACGATTGCGGCGTGGCGAGGAATCGGCACGAGATTGAGCTTCGCTTCCGTCACGAACCCGAGCGTGCCCTCGGCTCCGCACAACACGGAGTTCAGGTTGAACGCGCCAGCCTCGTCGCGAAGGTGGGCGAGGTCGTACCCAGTAACACAGCGATTGAGCTTGAGAAAGCGTTCGGCGATGAGCGCGCTGTTCTCCTCGCAAATCCGGTCGAGCAGCCGATGAATCGCACCGATGCGGTCGGGCCGGGCCTTGATCGCAGTGAGATCTTCATCCTGTACGGGCGCCGAGTGCCAACACGTGCCGTCGAGCAACACCGTCTTCAGCTCCAGCACGTGATTGCGGGTCTTTCCATACAACACGGAGCCCTGGCCGCTGGCATCGGTGGCAATCATGCCGCCGATCGTCGCGCGATTCGACGGCGACAGCTCGGGTGCGAAGAAGAGTCCATGTGGCTTGAGCGCATCGTTCAGCTGATCCTTGACCACCCCCGCCTGGACCCACGCATACCGCGCCTCCGGGTTGATCTCGAGGATGCCGTTCATGTGGCGCGACAAATCGACCGCAATTCCGTCGGTCAACGACTGGCCATTGGTTCCCGTGCCGCCGCCACGAGGTGTCATCTTCACCTCGGCGAAGCGGGATTCACCGCAGAGCTTGGCGACGCGTAAGACGTCGGTCGTGTTGCGCGGAAACACGACCGCCGCCGGCATCCTCTGATAGATCGAATTGTCGGTGGCTAGGACGGTGCGGTCCGCGTACCGGGTCGAGATGTCGCCCTCGAAGCCGCGCAGGCTCAACTCCGCCACGAATTCGACGTATCGGGGAGCAGCGGCTGAGGCGGCCTTGAGGATGGGAATCATTGCGAGCTCATCGAGCGCCCGGGCGGCGCCCATCCCGATTATTCCGGCGGTGATTCATAATGTCCAGTGACGCAAAGTATGGGATAGATAATCATGACGCATGAACTCGAGCTTCGTGACTTGCGCTACTTCGAGGCCATCGCCGAGCTGGGCCATCTCGGCCTCGCCGCGGAACGGCTCCACCTGACGCAGCCCGCGCTGACCCGCTGTGTGCGGCGGCTGGAGGAAGCATTCGGAATCGAGTTGTTCGAGCGGGTGGGGCGGGGCATACGGCTGACACAAGCAGGCGAGGAATTGCTTTCGCGTGCCCGCCGGCTTCATGTCGCCGCCGATGAAACGACTCGAGCCATGCAGGACTTCGCCCATGGCGATTCGGGTCATATCAGCATCGGGATCGTCCCAACCGCTTCGCTTTTTTTGCTTCCGCCTGTTTGCCGAGTTCTGATGCAGGAAGCGCCGCACATTACCTTAAGGACCGTCATCGGACAGGACGACGTATTGGTGGCCTCGTTGAAATCGGGCGAGCTTGATGTCGTCATCAGCCTGGGAGTGCGCAGCGACGATCAACTCGTGGCGCAAACGATTGCCGACGACACCATGGTCGTCGCTGCGAGCAGCGGCCACGAGCTCTTCCAAAAGAACAAGCGCCCGCGCATCGAGGATCTACTCGACTATCGTTGGGTGCTTGCTGCCCCGTCCGTCGAGAGCCGTCGCTGGCTCGACAGCGCATTCGACGTGCGCGGTCTCGCGCGCCCCGTCGCCCAGATAGAAACCAATCTCGTTCTGCTCCTGCCGCCGTTGCTGATGCAGACCGCACTCCTGAGTTTCATCTCGAAACGGCACCTTGCACCAACCGGTGTCGGTTCGGCACTCAGGGAAGTGCCCGTCAAAGAGACGACCATGCGCCGTTCATTCAAGGTCATCCACCGCAAGGACGCATATCTGAGTCCGGCAACACAGCGGCTCATCGCGCTGGTCAGGAAAGGCGGCAAGAAGCTGATCGATGAGGCCTAGACGATTCATAACTACTGAGTATAGATTTCAAACAAAAGGTTAATAGACGTAATGAGTTGCGTTGTCGATAATTGCATCCTTCGACGGCCGACCGGAATTGCGACAGTCATTCGAACTGCGCGGCCGCGACCACGCAAGGAGGATGCTTGTGAAAATGGCAAGACTCGTGGCGGCGCTCGTCGTCACGTCGCTTACGACGATAGCCGCGGCACAAGACTACCCGGGCAACAAGCCGATCAAACTGGTCGTTCCCTTCCCCGCGGGTGGCGGCACGGACATCTTCGCGCGCGTCATCGGCAACAAGCTGGCCGAGACGTTGAAGTGGGTCGTCGTCGTCGACAACAAGCCGGGGGCAGGCGGAAACATCGGTATCGATGCGGTCGCCAAATCCCCGCCCGATGGCTACACGATCGGCTTGGGTCAGACGAGTAACCTCGCGATCAATCCCAGTCTCTATGCCAAGCTGCCGTACGATCCGCTGAAGGATTTGGTACCGATCGTTCTCGTCGCCGATGCGCCATTGGTTCTGGTCGTGCCGGCCAACTCTCCTTTCAAGACAGTGGCCGATGTCGTCGCTGCGGCCAAGAAGAAGCCCGGCGACGTGACCTTCGGCTCGCCCGGCAATGGAACCGTTGCGCATTTGACGGGCGAGCTGTTTCAGATGGCCGCGGGTGTGAAGTTCCAGCATATCCCCTATAAGGGCTCCGCCCAGGCGCTCACGGACTTGATGGGTGGGCAGGTCCAGGTCTACATGTCCTCCATTCCGACGGCGCTCTCCCACATCAAGGGCGGAAAGCTCCGCGCGCTCGCCGTGACGTCGCCAAAGCGTGCGCCATCTCTACCGGACGTACCCACGATCGCGGAGGCTGGTTACAAGGGGTTCGACGCCAATACCTGGTTCGGGCTCGTTGCACCCGCTGGGACCCCGGCGCCGATCGTCACCAAGATCAACGCCGAGGTCAACCGCATTCTCAAGATGCCAGACGTGAAGGAGAAGTTCGCAGCGGAAGGCGGCGGTCCGATTGGCGGCTCGTCCCAGGAATTCGCGGCGCTTCTCAAGTCCGACTACGTGAAATGGGGGAAGGTCGTAAAAGACTCGGGCGCGAAGCTCGACTGACGTCATCGATTGTCGCCCGGCGAACCCCTTTGGAGATTGTGATGACCACGCAACCGTTGCCCGACGTTGTCCGCGATTTCGAGCGCGTATCCGCTGACATCGTGCGGCAGGCGAGCCAGTTCCAGGCTGCGATTCTTGCGGATGTGGCAGGGCGTCGCGGAACGCTCAACGGTCGCATTCGAGCGCTCGATCCCTCGATGCGAATCGCCGGACCGGCGCTGACCGTCGAAGTGCGTCCGGGCGACAACCTGATGATCCACGCCGCGATGGCGCTGGCAAAGCCCGGGGACGTGATCGTCGTCGACGGCAAGGGCGACCAGACGTGCGCGCTGATGGGCGCGATCATGATCAACCAGTGCAAGGCGCTGGGCGTCGCCGGTGTGATACTGGACGCCGCAGCGCGCGACAGCGAGGAAATCCGCGAGATGCGCTTTCCCGTGTTTTCTGTCGGCACCAATCCCAACGGACCCACCAAATTCGTGCCGGGACGGATCAATCATCCAATCTCGGCGGGCGGGATCTCCATCAGTCCCGGCGATCTGATCGTCGCCGACGCAGACGGCATTGTGGTTATCGAGCGCGACAAGGCGGCGGCAATGCTTCCGCTGGCCGCCAAGAAGCTTGCCGACGAAACGTCGCGCATCGAAGCGATTCAGCAGAGAAAGGCGTTGCGTCCCGCGTGGCTCGAAGGAGCACTGCGCGCAGCGGGCGTGTTGAAAGACGGAGAGACACTATGAAAGAACTCGTTCGTACTCTACTGATGGCCGTGGCAGTTGCCGGCCTCGGACCAGCTTTCGCGGCGTATCCCGACAAGCCGGTGCGCATCGTCGTTCCTTATGCGCCCGGTGGCGCAGTCGATGTCGTGGCACGCAAAGTCGCCCAGAAGCTGTCGGAGCAGACGGGCCAATCGTTCTTCGTCGAGAACAAGCCGGGAGCGTCCGGCACGATCGGCGCGCAGGCGGTCGTGCGCGCAGCCCCCGATGGCTACACGCTCCTTGCGCTCGATAACACCTTCTCGCTGCTGCCGTTCGTGTTCAAGAAACTGCCATGGGAAGGCGACCTGCCGCTCGTTCCGATCGCGATCAGCGCCTATACACCGGTTCTTCTGCTGGTGAATAGCGACTCCAAGTACAAGGATCTGCAATCACTGATTGCGTTCGCGAAGGCCAATCCGGATAAACTGACCTACGGAACCGGCGGAAACGGCAGCGCGCCGCACTTCTCGACTGAGGCCTTCCAGCAGGCGGCCGGGGTCAAGCTGTCGCACATACCCTACAAGGGCGCTGGCGAGGCGGTGACCGGTCTCGTGGGCAACCAGATCGACCTCGTGCTGTTGTCCACCGGCTCGGTTGCGTCCCAATTGAAGGCCAACAAACTGCGTGGATTGGCGGCAAGCGGAAACAAGCGTCTCGCGAGCTTCCCCAACATTCCGACGTTTGCGGAAGCGGGATTGCCCGGCTTCGGCATCATCAACTGGTCCGGACTTGCCGCGCCGCAAGGGACGCCCAAGGACGTCATCGCCAAGCTCAACAGCGAAGTGAAGAAGGCGCTCGACTCGCCGGACATGAAAGCGTTTCTTGCCACGTTGAGCGCCGACCCCGGGGGCACCGACCCGGACGCCTTCGCCAAGCTCATGAAAGAGGAGCATGCGCGCTGGGCCGAGGTCGCGAAAAAAGTGGACATCGAGAAGCAGTAGGAAGCGTCCTTTGTTCCTGATCACGCAGCCTGCTGTCCGTGACACCCAGGTCTTTTCCGCCATGCCGGAGCGCTTCCGCAAAACAGGTATGCGGTCCGTTTGGGCAGACTCGAACCGCGGCGGTCATCCGGTCGATTCATTTCTCGAGGGTCCGGTTGTCGACGACCTCGGCAATCTGTATGTCACGGACATTCCGTTCGGAAGAGTGTTCAGGATCTCCGTGAACGGTGATTGGGACCTCGTCGCCGAGTACGACGGCGAACCCAATGGTGCCAAGTTCTTCGATGCTGACCATCTGGTCGTTACGGACTACAAGAATGGCTTGATGCTGCTCGATATCCGGAGCGGCAAGGTTGAGCCGTTTCTCGAGCGACGCAACACTGAGCGCTTCAAGGGCGTCAACGATCTCGTGTTCGACTCGCGCGGCAACTTGTATTTCACCGATCAAGGCCAGTCGGGGCTGCACGATCCCTCGGGCCGCGTCTATCGCCTGGCACCTGACGGCAAGCTCGACGCGCTGATCACCAATGCGCCAAGCCCGAATGGGCTCGTGCTGTCAGCGGACGAGAAGTTCCTTTACGTCGCGATGACGAGAGGTAACTGTGTCTGGCGGACGCCGTTGTTCCCCGACGGTTCGATCGGCAAAGCCGGCCAGTTCTTTACATCGTACGGTCCGAGCGGGCCTGATGGCATGGCCATGGACGAGGCGGGCCGCTTGATCGTTTGCAATCCCGGACTGGGTTGGGCATGGGTTCTGAACGCGCGCGCGGAGCCCGTCGAAGTCTTACGCAGCATTGCAGGCGCATCGATGACCAACGTCGCGTTCGGCGGGAAGGACCGTCGGACTGCGTATTTCACCGAATCGGTGACGGGCACTATCTTGCGCGCGGAGATGACCGAGGCGGGTTCGGTGTTGCACCAAGGGCGTAACCGCGCCAGCTAGGCGAAGGATGTCAATGCGCGTCTTTGGAAACCCGGGTGTCCACAGTCTTTTGATCGTGATGACCGCTTGGTCCATTCCAGGTGCTCGCTGATGAATAACGGGTGCTCGTGACGCCACAAAGCCTTATCTTATCAAGTGACTTACCAGGAGATAGTTTCGTGTCCGCCAAGCGCAAACTCGTAGTGCGATTCAAAGGGTGGTACGACCCGGCAATGGAAGCGCGCTTTGCTCGCGAGCCGGACATTGAATTGCGCACTGTGGATCGAGACGGTCCTCCGGAGAACGTGTGGCCGCATCTTGAACAGGCCCACGCCTTTCAGGTGTCGTCCGCGAAGGACGAGCTGCCTCGTCGCTGGTTCGTGACTCCGGAGCTGCTGGCCCGGTGCCCGAACCTCCTGTGCGTTTCGTCCAACGGTGCCGGCTACGACACGGTCGACGTGCCCGCTTGCACGAAAGCGGGCGTGCTGGTGGTCAATCAGGCCGGGGGCAATGCGCAATCGGTTGCCGAGCATGCCATCGCCATGATGCTCGATGTGTCCCGCCGCATTACCCAGAGCGACAAGTTGCTGCGCAAGGAACGAGGGTTCTCGCGCGAGGATCTCATGGGACGCGAGATGAGCGGAAAGACACTCGGTGTTGTTGGAATCGGTCACATCGGCAGCCGGGTGGCGAAGCTTGCCCAAGCCTTCGGTATGACGGTGCTCGCCGTGGATCCGTACCTGACCGAGGAAGAAATCGAGCGCAGGGGAGCCCAAGCGACGTCATTGGAGGATCTCCTCGAGCGCTCGGATTTCATTTCACTGCACTGTCCGCGCGACAAGGACACGATGAAGATGATGGATGCCGGTGCCTTTGCGCGCATGAAGAAGGGCTCCGTGTTCGTCACCACGGCGCGCGGTGGTATTCATGACGAGGCGGCGTTGCTGGAAGCGCTTCAGTCAGGGCACCTGATGGGCGCGGGCCTCGACGTCTGGGAAAAGGAGCCGCCGCCGCTCGATCATCCTTTGCTTTCGCTCGATACCGTCGTCGCGACGTATCACACCGCGGGCGTGACCAACGAAGCGCGCCGGAACATGGCCACGTTTGCGGCAGAGCAGGTGGTCGGCATCCTCAAGGGCGGCCGCCCGCCGCGCCTCATCAACCCCGAGGTGTGGCCGGAGTACTCGAAGCGGTTCGAGACGCTCATCGGAGGGAGGGTTCAGGCCGAGAGCCTGGATCTGGACTGATGTCTAATGGACTCGATAGTGGGCCCACCGAGTTATGGTGATGTCGCGCCGATCGCATCGGTATACATCAAGGCGGCCTCGCAGCGCGTGGTATGGGTAGCGACTGGCCACATACGACGGCGACGGACTCCGTCGATGACGCTGCACTCGTCGACGTGCTTGCGCGATGGGCACCCGACATTGGGACTCAACACGGAATCCTTGTAGAAAATCCGCAAACCCTGTATCGATTTGCCGGCTCAAGTTCCGCTAGGACTGTCTGGATATCCCGCCACGCGCGAGGACGCACTCCTAGCAGCCGTATTGAGCCGGCTATCCGGGCGGCGAGATGCGCGACTTTCTGACCGGCATCTTGAGCGGAGTCGAACTCGACCAGGACGGCGTATCTCCGAGTATCTTGGCGGAAATATTCTCACCGCGTTCGACCTAAGTCGTTTGCGCTTCGAGCTGGTAATCCGCCGGACCCCTGGTTGCAGAACTCACACCAGCTGACCATGACAGTCCCATGACGCCCGACGTGGCGAACTTCGCGCATGGGGGACCATCCTGCAGCTGCTCGATTAGGTGGCGTATGTTTGCGCGAGCCGTTACGCGTCCCGGTATGTCGTTACGGTGGTCGCTTCCACGATCGCCGAATGTATTCCTCGAGCGCAAGCCGATACTCTTGCTGCGCATTTTGATATTCGGCAAACCGTATTTCGAGAGATTGAATCGAATGGGCAATCGCCTCACTAGTTATATGCTACCGGCGTCCAGACATCGTCGCTGATATGAACGGCACCCTCGAGCAGCGGACGCGCCGTGCGCACGATTCCTGCGCGCTCGAACATCGGGATGTTGGAACCTTCGACGCTTCGCGTCGACATTCGCGTTTCGAGGCTGCCTGCCGGATGCTCGATCACGACAACACCCGGGTCGCGTAGGTCTTGGCGAGCGACCGCATGCGCTACAGATCCCGGAATCCTTGCTGCAGCGCCCAGGCACAGCGCGCCGGTGACGGCGAACGCAGAGTGGCAATTCCACGGCACGAAGTACCGTCCGGCAAGCGTACCGTTGTCGCCAGGCGGCGCGACCAGCGCAAACTTTGGCAGCACCTTACCGGCGACATCGCCCATCCCCATCAGCAGGGCTGCCTTGCGGCGAATGGACTCGATGCGGGCGATCAGATCCGGATCGGCGTCGAGCTCCCGCTTCGTCTCGTATCCTGTCTTCCCGAGGTCGGTTGCGCGCACAAAGACGAGCGGCGATGACAGGTCGACGCACGATACGTCGACGCCTTCCACACGATCGCGCGCATGACCGGTCGGGAGCAGCTTTCCAGTCTTGGCGCCGGCGGCGTCGAGGAAGTTGAGCACGATCGGCGCACCGGTCCCGGGAACGCCATCGACGCGCGCGTCGCCGTCGTACGTGACTTCACCGCCCGGCGTCTGGACGACCGCTTCGATGACCTTGCCCGTGTTGCGATTGAAGATACGAATGGTGGTCGTCGGATCGCCGGCCTCGACCAGGCCTCTCGCAATCGCGAACGGTCCCACGCCCGACAACATGTTGCCGCAGTTGGGCGCGGTATCGACAGCGCCCCTGCCGACTGCAACCTGCGCGAACAGGTACTCGATGTCGATGCCGGGGCGCGTCGAGGGTCCGACGATCACCACCTTACTGGTCAGACTGTCGCCGCCGCCGATGCCATCGATCTGCCGCACGTCGGGAGATCCCATGACCGCCAACAGCACCCGGTCGCGCGACTCGGGTTCCGCCGGCAGGTCCTGTGCGAGGAAATAAGGACCCTTGGACGTACCGCCTCGCATCAGCAGGCAGGGAATGTCGATCAGCATGGGGTGGTTCCTCGATTTAACGCCGGCTAGGCATCAATCGGCGGTGATCTTCGCTTCCTTGATGAACTTGCTCCATCGGGCGAGCTCACGCTCGACGAGTTTACCGAAGTCGGCGGACGAACCTGTCACGATGTCGGCGCCCTGGTCCGCGAATTTTTTCGCGACGTCGGGCTCCTTCATGACCGCGACGATTTCCTTGTTGAGTTTGTCGACGATGTCCGCGGGCGTCTTGGCCGGTGCAAAGAAGCCATACCACTGCGTGATCTCGAAGCCGGCGACACCGCTTTCGGCGACGGTCGGCAAATCCGGATAGAGGGGGGATCGCTTGCTTCCGGTGACCGCGAGCGCGCGCAGCTTGCCTGACTTGATGTGCCCGCTGGCGGCAACGAGACTCGGAAACATGATCTGCGTCGTGCCGGCGAGTGTGTCGGTCATGGCTGGCCCAGATCCCTTGTACGGCACGTGGAGCAGATCGACGCCAGCCTGCTTCTTGAAGAGCTCGCCGGAGATATGGGGCGCCGTCCCGTTGCCCGCCGACGCGTAGCTCATGGTGCCCGGCTTGGCTTTGGCAAGCGCGATGAGCTCCTTCACATTCTTCGCCGGCACGCCCGGATTGACCACGAGCACGCCCTGTGCTTCCGCGATCTCGGCGATCGGCACGAAGTCCTTCACGGGGTCGTAGGGAACTTTGGACAGACCGGGATTGATGCCGTGGGTGGCGATATAGCCGAGCAGCAGGGTGTAGCCGTCAGGCGTCGACCGTGCGACGTACTCGGAGGCGATCGCGCCGTTGCCGCCTGCCTTGTTCTCGACGATGACCGCTTGCTTCCAGTGTTCCTGCAGCTTGGCGGCAACGATGCGCGCCATGGCGTCGTTGCCGCCGCCGGGGGCGGTCGGCACTACGATCTTGATGACCTTGGATGGATAGGCGGACTGCGCGTGCACCGGGAGCGCCGCGGCCACGGCCGCGGTAAGCGCGATTGACAAGAGAGATCGACGAGCGGCGTTCATTGGTGATTCCTCCTTAAGCCTCGCGTCTGATGCGCTCGGCCCGATTTAGTTTGGGGACAGTTCCGAGCTCATTCTGGCGCCGATGTGGCTGGTTGTGAAATGCAATAATTGTACAGATTAATGCTAATTAAGCATGAATGTCACAAGAGGCGAGCCAAGACCCGGTCAACCATTGCGCCCGCTTCGCCAAGGTAGTTCGCCGGGTCGCACAGCCGCTCGAGCGCGGCACGATCGAGATGCGGCTTTATCTCCGGGT
>Ga0207703_10000942_pt1 | contig 28226 bp, 23 predicted proteins | sample KBSSwiS12_FD_184304 | JGI IMG/M metagenome (GOLD analysis project Ga0207703, IMG submission 184304) | Switchgrass rhizosphere microbial communities from Kellogg Biological Station, Michigan, USA - KBS Switchgrass S1-2 (SPAdes) (version 2) | ecosystem: Host-associated > Plants > Roots >...
CGCTCGAGACGCAACAACTGCGACAGCACTGGGCGGGCGCGCAACAGGCGCGCGGCCAGCTCGTGCTGCTGTCCGGCGAGCCCGGCGTGGGCAAGACCCGGCTCGCGCAGGATCTGATCGCGGAAGCGCAAACAAGCGGCGCCACCGTCTTGCGCGGCGGTTGCTACGAGTATGAAGCGACGACGCCGTACCTGCCCTTCGTCGAGGCATTCCGCGAGTGGACGCGCCGGCAGGGCGCCGCGCAGTTGCGCACGGCGCTCGGCCCGACCGCGTCCGAGATCGCGAAGTTCGCGCCGGAGATCGAGACCAAGCTCGGCACGCTCGCGGTCAACACGTCGTTGCCGCCGAGTGAAGAGCGCCTGCGCCTGTTCGACAACACCGCGCGCTTCCTGGCTTCGCTGGCCGCCGAGCGCGGCTTGCTCCTCTTCATCGACGACGTGCACTGGGCCGATCAGGGAACGCTTTCCCTGCTGCATTACCTGCTCCGCCATCTTCGCCACGACCGCGTCCTCGTCCTCGCCGCCTACCGCGAAATCGAGCTCGACCGCGCGCATCCGCTCGCGTCGGCGCTCGTCGAGTGGAATCGCGAGCGACTCGCCACGCGCCTGGTCCTCGGTCGCCTGTCGCGCGCCGACACCAGCGCGCTGGTCGCCACGTTGTTCGGCCTGCGCAGCGTGTCCGACGAGTTCGTCACGGCGCTGTACCGCGAGACCGAGGGCAATCCCTTTTTCATCGAGGAGGTCATCAAGTCGCTGATCGAGCAGGGACAGATCTACCGCGAAGGGGACGGCTGGGGCCGCAAGGAGACGCACGAGCTCGCTATCCCGCAGAGCGTGAAGGAGGCGATCGGGCGGCGCCTGACCCGCTTGAGCGAGACGGCAGTGGACGTGCTGCGGATGGCGGCCGCGCTCGGCAAGAACTTTTCGTTTCGGGAGCTCGCCGTGGTATCACCGGCAGCCGACGACACGCTGCTCGACGCGCTCGACGAGGCGAGCGCGGCGCAGCTCATCCGTGCAAGCGCCAGCGGACCGGGGGCATCGGCGGGTGGCGACGACAGCTTCGCGTTCACCCACGACAAGATTCGCGAAGTCCTGTACGAAGAGCTGAATCCGATTCGCCGTCGCCGTTTGCATCAGCGCGTTGGCGAGGCGCTGGAGAAGGTCTACGGCGAAGCCGGGGCGGCCGACCGCGCGCAGGACCTCGCGCATCACTTCATGCAGGCCGGCGACCTGTCGAAATCGCTGATGTATTCGCGCCTCGCGGCGGCCAACGCCAAGCGGGTGTTCGCGCACGACGAAGCGCTCAAGTTCATGGAACAGGCACGCGAGTCCGCCGAGGCGCTGCATCAGGCCGACGACTTGCGCGCGATCGACGAGCAGATCGGCGATATCCATGAAATGCGCGGCATGACGCATCCTGCCGTCGAAAGCTTCCACCGTGCGCTCGCGGGAGCCAACGGCGCGGCGGCGCGCGCGGTGCTCAACGCCAAGATCGGCAAGGCCTATTGCGCGATCGGCGACGCGCGCGGATTACCCTACCTCGAACAGGCGCTCACCGAGCTCGATCCGCGGACGCAGACGAGCTCGCTGGCATTGGCGACGGCGCAAATGGGCCGCTACTACCATTATCGAGCCGAGCACACCAAGGCGCTCGAGTTTCTCGAGCGGGCGCGCCAGCTGGCCGAGCCGCTCGACGATCCGACGGCGCTGACGGACATCTATACGTTCATCGCGGGCGCCCGTCAGCATCTGCTGAACTACGACGAGAGCGATCGGTGGGCACGCGTGGCCATCGCCATGGGCGAGCGCACCAAGTATCCCGAGGCGGTCGCGTCGGGCTACGAGTTCTTGTCGGAAAACGCCGCGGGGCGCGGACGCTGGGACGATGCGCTTGCCTTCGGCGCCAGGGATCATGACGAGGCGCGCAAGTCCGGCTCGCTGGTCCGGCTCGCATGGAGCCAGCTCTGCACCGCGCAGAGCCTGCATGGGCAGGGTAACCTGGCAGCGGCCCGCGCGACGGGACTCTCCGCGCTGGAACTGTGCGACCAGATCGGCGAGAATCGCCTGGCGACGTGGCTCGAGCCCATGGTCTCGGTCATTGCGGCCGACCAGGGCGACGACGACGCGGCCCGCGCGCTCGCGCATCGCGGATGGGCCCGCGCGCAGGAACTCGACCAGGTGGTGCTTTCCGCATGGGCGCTCAACGCGCTCGGCTACGCGGCGATGCAACGCGGCGATCTGGGTGACGCACTCGCCTGGTATCAACAATACGTGCCGCTCGTCCGCGATACGGAGAACGGCGTCTCGCGCCTCCTGGTCATGGCCTCCGCCGCCGAGGCCTTCTTCCGTGCCGGACAGATCGACGAGGCGACGCGGCTTGCTGCGCAGGCGATCGCCGTCGCGGAATTCGCCAATGCGCCCCCCCGCAGGGCAGTCGCCCGCCGCGTGCAAGGCCAGATCTTGGTCGCCCAGCATGACTTCGACGGTGCGTTGCGCGCGTTCGACGAAGCCATTGCAACGTTCACGCCGATCGCCAGCCGATTGGAGCTCGCGCGAGCCGTGTACCACCGTGCCGCCTTGCTGCTTGCACGGGGCGAAGCGCAGGATCACGAGCCCGCGCGCGCGGAGGCCGGTCGCGCGCGGGATTCGTTTGCCGAATTGGGGGCGGTCCACGATCGCGTCCTGGCCGACCAACTACTCGGGAACTGACGAATGGAACAACGACCGGTGAAGCCCGCCAGCATCGCCGCCCAGGCGCTCGGCTGGGTGGATGCAGCGACCCGCGCGATCGCGCCGCCCATCCATACGTCGACGACGTTCATCCGCGACCCGGACAACCAGTTCCGGTCGGGCCGCATTTACGCGCGCGACCACAATCCGACGTTCGATCAAGCCGAAGCGGTGTTGACCGCGCTCGAAGGCGGACACGCGTCGCTGCTGTTTGCCTCCGGGATGGCTGCCGCCACCGCCGTGTTTCAGGCGCTCGCGCCGGGCGATCACGTGCTGGCGCCCAAGGTGATGTACTGGTCGTTGCGCAACTGGCTCGGAAGCTTCGCTGCCCACTGGGGTTTGCGCGTGGACTTCGTCGACATGGCCAACCCCGACGATGTGCGGCTCGCACTGCAGCCGGGCACGACCAAGCTGGTCTGGATCGAAACGCCGGCGAATCCACTGTGGACGATCACCGACATCGCGGTGACCTGCGATCTCGCGCATGCGGCGGGCGCGATGGTCGCCGTCGACTCGACGGTCGCGACACCGGTGCTGACGCGGCCGCTTGCGCTGGGCGCGGACGTCGTCATGCACTCGGCCACCAAGTATCTGAACGGTCACTCGGATGTGATCGCCGGGACGCTGACGACCCGCGAGGATTCGGACCTTTGGCAGCGGATCAGGACCATCCGTGCGCAATTGGGCAGCATCCTCGGACCGTTCGAGGCCTGGCTGCTCACGCGGGGGATGCGAACGCTGTTCCCGCGCGTTCGGGTAGCGTGCGCCAGCGCGGAAATGATCGCCGTGCACTTCGCACGACATCCGTTGGTGCGGGAAGTGCTCTATCCCGGCTTGCCTTCGTTTGCGGGCCATGCGGTGGCTTCACGCCAAATGGAAGGCGGCTTTGGCGGGATGTTGTCGATCCGCGTGCGGGAATCGGCGTCGGGCACCGGGGAAGAGGCCGCGATCGCAACGGCGGCGAATGTCGAATTGTGGAAGCGGGCGACCTCCCTTGGCGGCGTCGAAAGCCTGGTCGAGCATCGCGCAAGCGTCGAAGGCGCGGGGACGCCGGCACCGACCGATTTGTTGCGTATGTCGGTGGGCATCGAAGACCCGGCGGATCTGATCGCCGATCTTGCGCGCGCGCTCGAGCGCGCCCATTCGTAGCTCCGGAGGCGCGCTACTCGGTCAGCCGTACCGGCGCCAGATACAGTTGCCGATAGGTTTCGAACGGAAGCGTATCGGCGGCCTCGATCCCGTGTTGCGCGACGAGCGATTGCTCGGCCAGCCGCGCGTAGCGTGCGGCGGCCTCGGCGGCGAAGGGCAACTGAAGAATGGCCTCCCGGTGCGCGAGCGATTGCGCGAGGACGAAGCGCGTGTACGAGTTTCCATGCTCGCCCGCCATCGCTCGCAGAACGCGCGCCGATGGTGTCGTGGCGGGATCGTGCAACGCCGCGAGCGCCGCCGCGAGCGCTTCGCGATGCGCGGTGGTTTCATTGGCGGCATCGAGCGCGGCGGCGATCGGTTCGCATTCGGCGAGCACCTGGGCGCCCCATTCGGCGAGCAGCACTTCCTGCGCACCTTGCGTGAGTCGCAGACCCGACTCCCGGCCGCGCGCCGCGACGCGCTGCTTGTTGCGGACGATCGCAGCGAGCTCCTGCGGCGTGTCGGGCGGGCTGTCCTGAAGCAGGCAATGCAACAGGAATACATCGAGCATCCGGATCGTCCCTTCGGTAATGCCGATCGGAGAGAAGGGGTCGAGGTCCATGAGGCGCGCCTCGACGTACTCGACGCCGCGCTCGCGCAATGCATGCAGCGGGCGCTCGGCGGGCCGGATCACGCGCTTCGGACGGATCGTGCCGTAGAACTCGTTCTCGATTTGCAACAGGCTGGTCGCGAGCTGCCGATAGCCGTCGCCGTCGCGAATCCCGATCGCCTCATACGGCGGATAGGGCTTGGTGAGCGCTTCGTGCAACGACGCGGCATAGCTCGCAAGATCGTTGTAACTCACGGCCAGCGAGGACTGCGCGTCGCTCTGGTAGCCGAGCTTGCCCATCCGTAATGACGTGGCGTACGGCAAGTAGAGCGTGTCGTCGCTCAGGCGCTGAAGCTCATGGGCACGACCGGCGACGAAGGTCGAGCACACCGCGGGCGAGGCGCCGAAAAGGTAGAGCAGCAGCCACGAATGGCGCCGGAAGTTGCGGATCAGCGCGAAGTAGCCTTCATTGGAAACTTCCTGCGGCAGCGAGAAATTGTAGTGGATGCCCGAGATCGTCTGCATGCGCCGGCCGTAGCGATGCGCGAGCCCGGTGCGATACACGGTCTTCGCCCGGCCGACGTTGGAGCTTCCGTAGCGGCCGATCGGAATGGCATCGTCCGCCGGCAGTCTGCAGGGCATGCTCGCGCACCACAGCAGTTCGTTGCCGATCGCCCGGTAGACGAACTGGTGAATCTCCGTCAATTCGCGGAGGCAGCCATTCGCATTCTCGTGCACGCCGGTGATGAGCTCGAGCTGCGACTCGCTGAAGTCGGTCGTGATGGAAGGATGGGTAAGTGCCGACCCCAGAAGCGCCGGATGCGGGGTGGTGGCGAGCGTGCCGTCCGGCCGCACGCGCAGGCTCTCCTTTTCGATCCCGCGGCGTAAGCGCCGGAGGACCTCGCGGGGCAGCGAGTCGAGTTGTTGCTTAAGCGACACGGGGCGCTCAGCCGGCGCAGTGCGCGCAACTGCCGACGAGCGCGTTGATGATGGGACGGACTGTTGTGGTAGGCATTGTGAATTGCGAGCGGGGCACCGGACGCGCATTGTATATCGCGTGCCGCCTCGGCAATTTCCCAAATGAAACTGCCGGCGCGGCCTCGTGCAGCGTGGCCGCGCCGGCAGCGCGCGCAGAAATGCGCGCCGCTTGAGTAGAACCGGCTAGCTGGAACCAGCCTGTTTCGAGCTTGCGCCGCTGCTCTGCTGCGGGTTTGCGCCGGCCTGCGTGCCGCTCGCCTGTTGCTGTCCGCTCCTGGCGTCCGCAATTTCGAGCGTCCGTCCGCGCTGCCGCTTGGGCGCCGGCATTTCGATCCGCAGGACGCCGTCGCGGAAAGCGGCGGTCGCGTTGGCCGCATCGACACCTTCCGGCAACGGAATGACGCGATAGAAGCTGCCGTACGCGCGTTCGCTTACGTATCTGCCGCTCTCGTTCTGTTTGGTTTCCTGCTGACGTTCGCCGGAGATGATCACGGCGTCATCCTCGATCTGCGCATGGACGTCCTCCCTGCGCAGCCCCGGAAGATCGGCCTGGACGATCAGCTTGCCGTCCTGCTCGAACATTTCGATATGGGGCGACCACAGGGCCAGCCCACCCTCCTGCCCGAAGCGCGCGACGCCGGTTGGCAAATGCGTCTCCGGGAACAGGCGGCCGAGGCCGAAGTTTTCGAAGAGACGGTCCAGATCGTCGTTCAAGCGGCGCATCAACCGGAACGGCGAGCCGCCATACGCCGAGTAATCATAGGGGTCGAGCCCCGCGCCGCGGCGCGGCGCCAGCGAACGACCCTCATGGCGCTGCTGGCTGGTGCCCTGACCGCTTCCTTGCTGAGCACCGGATTGCGGTGCGTAGGCAGATTGCTGCCTCGACTTGTCGTCATTAGCCATAGCCATTCCTTCCTTACGATTGCGGAATCTCACTGGAGTGGTCGGCGCGAACCGACCGGCAGGACCGACCTCGACGTGCCGCAAGCCGCGCCTGCTGCACGCGGGACGGCCACTTGGTTTTGAATCGCGTTTGGCAGCAGAGGTTCCGCAATCAATCGCGCAAAAGCAGCGCGATTCAGGCGCCAAAGGACGGACTCCTGCGCGCCGTTTCGCATGCGGTGTTCTCGCTACGCGTGCCGCGGATCGAGCGCATCGCGCAGCCCGTCCCCCAGCAGATTGAACGATAGCACCAGCAGGAATATGGATACGCCCGGCCACACCGCCATCCAGGGCGCGTTCTCGACGTAGTTCTTGGCGGTATTGAGCATGCTGCCCCAGCTCGGCGCCGGCGGCTGCTGCCCCAGGCCGAGGAACGAAAGGCTGGCCTCGGCGATCACCGCGGCCGCGATCGCGAGCGTGGCTTGCACGATCAGCGGCGGCACGACGTTGGGCAGGATGTGCCGAACCGCGATGCGCAAGTGGGAGTTGCCGACGGCGCGTGCGGCCTCGACGTAGTCCTCGACCTTGACCGAGAGAACCTGCGCACGCGTGAGGCGGATGAAGATCGGCGTGGCCGAAATGCCGATCGCGATCATCGCGTTGGTGAGGCTCGGCCCGAGGAACGCCGCCAGCGCGATGGCGAGAATGAGGAACGGCGTGGCGAGCATCGCGTCGGTCATCCGCGAGATCAGCGCGTCGGACCACCGGCCGGCGTAGCCCGCGAGCAATCCGATCGGCACGCCGAACGACAGCGCGATGCACACCGACACGAGGCCGGCGAGCAACGATGCGCGCGCGCCGTAGATGACGCGCGACAGCACGTCGCGGCCGATTTCGTCGGTGCCGAACCAGTGCGCGGCGGAAGGCGCCTTGCGGATCGCCGACCAGCTCGTCTGCAGCGGGTCGTACGGCGCGACAAACGGCGCGAGCAACGCGAGCGCCACGAAGAACACCACGACGACAAGGCCGGCCATGGCGGCACGCCGCCGGGAAAGACGGACGAACGCGCGGCGCCCCGGGCTCGCCTCGCGCGGCAGCACTTCGAGCGCCAGCGTGGCCATCAGCCGCGCAACCTCGGGTTGACGAGGAAATAGGCGATGTCGGCCAGCAGGTTCAGCGCGATGTACGCGGTCGCGGTGAAGAGGACGACGCCCTGCACGACCGCATAGTCGCGGTTGAATACCGCGTCGACGATCAATTTGCCGAAGCCCGGGATCGTGAACACCTGCTCGGTCAGCACGGCGCCGGAGAGCAGCGTGCCGAGCTCGAGCGCGCCCAGCGTGATGATCGGGGTCATCGCGTTGCGCAACGCGTGCTTCAGCACGACGACGCGCTCGTCCAGACCCTTCGCCCGCGCGGTGCGCACGTAATCGGACGACAGCACCTGCAGCATCGCGCTTCGCGTATGGCGCATCAGCACCGCGGCGATCGCATTGCCGAGCACGAACGCCGGCATGATCATCGCGGCGAGATTGCCGCGCCAATCCTCGAACGGACTCACGTAGCCGGACGCGGGCAGCCAGCCCAGCGACACCGAGAACAACAGGATCATCATGATCCCGAGCCAGAAGTTGGGTGTCGACAGCCCCCACAGCGCGACGGCGTTCGCCGCGTAATCCCATGCCGTCCCCTTGGCGATCGCCGACACGATGCCCGCCGGGATGCCGATCACCAGGGCAATGACGATCGCGATCGCCGCCAGCTCCAGCGTGACCGGCAATTTCTCGGCGATCAGCGCGGTCACCGGCTTCTGCATGCGCAGCGACTCGCCGAGGTCGCCGCGCAGCACGCCGCCCAGCCAGTAGAGATAACGGATGGGCAGCGGCTGGTCGAGGTGCAGCTTCTGCTGGAGGTAGGCGACGACGTTGGGATCGCGGTCCTCACCGGCGAGGACGACCGCCGGATCGCCGGGCAGGAGCTGCTGCAGCCCGAAAATCAGCATCGTGACGAACAACAGCGTCGGGACGATCGTCGCGAGCCGCCGGGTGAGAAACGAGGACAACGCGGCTCGCCGCTCAGTTGAATTTCAGGCCCTGCACCCGCACCAGCCCGTCGGGGATCGTGCGCAGACCGGAGAGCTTTGCCGTGTACGCCCATAACCAATGGCGGTGGAAGAGGTACACGATCGGCCGGTCCTTGAGCACGACGGCGGCAATCTGGTCGTAAGCCTTCTTGCGCTCGGCGAGATCGCCGGCGGTGCGCGACTTGTTGAGCAGATCGTCGATTTCCTGCTTGCAATAACCGGCGTAGTTGAGCGGCTGCTTGCACGCGTCGAAACTGTAGACATTGCCGTCGGGATCCGCGCGGCCGCTCCACGCGAGCACATAGGCCTCGTACTGGCCCTTGTCGGCGAGATCGAGCGACGTCGCGAACTCGGTCGACTGGATCTTCACGTCGAAGCCCGCGTCCTTGACCATCGCCTGCACGACCTGCGCGATCTTCTGCGCGTCCGACGTCGTCGGCGTCATCAGCGTCACCGTCGGGTTGGGCACGCCCGCTTCGGCGAGCAACGCCTTCGCCCGCGCCACGTCGCGCTTCGGAATCGGCACGTTCTTCGCGTAGTACGGGTTGTCCGGCGCGACCCACTGATTGCCGACCGTCGCCTCGCCTTCCATCACCACCTGCACGATGCCGTCGCGGTCGAGCGCCAGCTCGAACGCCTCGCGTACCCGCGGATCGCGGCCGATCGGATTCGTCTTGGCGAGCTCGCTCTTGCCGACGTTCATCGTGATGCCCTGGTAGCCGATCTCGGTGATCTTCGAGATCTTGAACCGGCTGTCGGTCTTCAACGCGGCAACATCCGACGGCGCCATCCGTTCGATGAAGTCCAGCTGGCCGGACTTCAAATTGGCGAGCCGCACCGTCGCATCGACAATGGGCAGATAGATGACTTTTTCGAGAAAGATCTGGCTCTTGTTCCAGTAGCCGGGATAGCGCTCGAGCACGATCTTGTCCTGTGCGACCCGCTCGACGAACTTGAAGGGCCCCGAGCACACCGGATTGGCGCCAAACTTGTCGCCTGCCGCCTGCGCCGCCTTGGGCGACACCATCATGCCGGCGCGATCGGCGAGCTGCGCCAGCAGCGGCGAGAACGGCGCGGACAGGTTGAGCCGCGCCGTCATCGGGTCGACGACGTCCACACCCGTCACCAGCGCGAGCTCGCCGCGGCGGTTGGAGCCCGCCATCGTCTTGTGCCGCTCGATGTTGAACTTGACCGCGGCGGCGTCGAGCTTCTCGCCGTCATGGAACGTGACGCCGGGACGCACCTTGATCGTGAGCGCCTTGCCGTCGGGCGACCACGCGTAGCTCTGCGCGAGTTGCGGCACGATCGCGAGCTTCTCGTCGATGTCGAACAGCTTGTCGCACAGCGCCGCGAACACGATCCGTCCGACGAACGTGCGCGCGAGGGTCGGGTCCAGCACATCGGGGTCCTCGGCGAGTCCGAAGCGGAGCGTCTGCGCCTGCATGGGCGCGCTCGCCAAAACCGCCGCCAAGCCAAGCGCGGCGCCGAAACCTCTCGTGAGCCTTGTGATGGTCATGTCCATTCCCCCGAAGTGCGGCCGCTCGTGTGCCACGTTGTTCTGCGATTCGGAATGTTACCCCGCAATGGGCGCCGACCGTCATCCCGCGACGGCGCGAAACGCCGCTTGCAGCGCCTGCAGCCGCGGATTGGGCGGAATCGCCGAAGTGCCGGGAAGGATCGCCATTGGGGGTGCAATCTCCCGCCAGAAGTGGCATGCGACGGCGTGACCCTGCTCCCCGGCCAGCGGCGGTTCTTCGTCCGTGCACCGCGGCTGCGCATAGGGACAGCGCGTGCGGAAATGACACCCCGACGGCGGGTCGCTCGGACTGGGCACGTCGCCCTCGAGCAGGATGCGCCGGCGCGCGAGCGCGGGTTCCGGCACCGGGATCGACGACAGCAGCGCCTGCGTGTACGGATGACGCGGAGAAGCGAAGAGCGCGCGCTTGTCCGCGTATTCGACGATCTTTCCGAGATACATCACGGCAATGCGCGTCGCGATGAACTTGACCACCGCAAGGTCGTGCGCGATGAACACATACGACAGCCCCAGCCGCGCTTGGAGGTCGCGCAACAGGTTGATGACCTGCGCCTGGATCGAGACGTCGAGCGCCGACACCGGCTCGTCGCAGACGATCAACCGCGGCTCGACCGCGAGCGCGCGCGCGATGCCGATGCGCTGGCGCTGGCCGCCGGAAAACTCGTGCGGATAACGTCGTGCATGCTCGGGGGCGAGACCGACGAGACGCAGGATCTCGGCCACGCGTTCCGTACGGCGACCCTGCGCGAGCCCGTGCAGCGCGAGCGGCTCGGCCAGCGTCTGGCCCACGGTCATCCGCGGATTGAGCGACGCGTAGGGGTCCTGGAAGATGATCTGCATCGCACGGCGGTGCGCGCGCATCGCCTCAGGCGGGAGCGCGAACAGATCCTCGCCGTCGAAGAACACCTTGCCGGACGTCGGCTCGAGCAGGCGCAGCACCAGCCGGCCGGTGGTCGATTTGCCGCAACCGGATTCGCCGACCAGCGCCAGCGTCTCGCCGACCGCGACGTCGAAGCTGACGCCGTCCACCGCACGCACCGCGCCGGGTGCGCGCGAGAACAGGCGGCCACGCATCGGGAAATGCTTGACCAAGGCGTCGACGCGCAACAGCGGCGGAGGTGGCGGCCTCATGCGGCATTCACCATCGTCGCGTCGAGCGGCGCGCGCCAGCATGCCGCGTCGTGGCCGTCGCGTACCGCGACCAGCGGCGGCTCTTCGCGCAGGCAGCGTTCGATCGCGAACGGGCAGCGTGGATGAAAGCGGCAGCCGGCCACCGGCGTCAACGCATTCGGCACCTGGCCTTCGATCGCGGCAAGGCGCTGCTGCTCGAGATGCAACTGCGGGATCGAGCCCAGCAGCCCGATCGTGTACGGATGTTGCGGATCGGCGAAAAGGGAGACGACCGGCGCCCGCTCGACGATCTTCCCCGAATACATGACGACCACCTCGTCGGCGACTTCCGCGATCACGCCAAGATCGTGCGTGATCAGGATGATCGCGGTGCCGGTCTCCTCGCGCAGCGTGCGCATCAGGTCGAGGATCTGCGCCTGGATCGTCACGTCGAGCGCGGTGGTCGGCTCGTCGGCGATCAGCAGCTTCGGACCGCAGGCCAGTGCCATCGCGATCATCACTCGTTGCCGCATGCCGCCGGACAATCGATGCGGATACTCGTGATAACGCGCTTCGGGCGCCGGGATGCGCACGCGCCGCAGCATGTCGATCGCGCGCGCTTTCGCTTCCATCGCGGAAACGGCGCGATGACGCAGGATCACCTCGGCGATCTGGTCGCCGACGGTGAATGCCGGGTTGAGCGACGTCATCGGCTCCTGGAAGATCATCGAGATCCGGTTGCCGCGCAGCTCGCGCATGGCGGCGTCCGGAAGCTTGCGCAGGTCGGTGCCTTCGAACAGGATTTCGCCGGCGGCGATACGCCCCGGCGGCTGCGGTACGAGTCCCATGATCGACAGCGATGTCACGCTCTTGCCGCAACCGGACTCGCCGACGATACCCAGCGTGCGGCCCGCTTCGAGGCTGAAGCTCACGCCGTCGACGGCGGCAAACTCGCCGCCTTCGATCGTGAAACACGTGGTGAGATTGCGGACTTCCAGGAGCGGACTCATCCCGCGTTCTTCGCATTGGCGGCGCGCTCGGCTTGAAAGCGCGCGACGGCATCCTCGATGACGGCGCGGTCGGTGATGCCCGCCGGCCGCGCGCGGCTCGGCAGGCACGCAAGAAAGGGCTGGAAACGCTCGAGGCTCTTCTCGTACAGGCGGCGCAATTCGACGAAGGGTTCCGCGTGATCGTCGACGCGCAAATCGAGGAACGGATAGTCCTCGGTCGTGTGAATCAGCAATGCGGCGGCCTGCTTGCCGCGCTTGTCGCCTCCCGCCGCATCGCCTGCCTCAAGCGCGGCAAGCAGCCGCTCGGCAAAGGGCAGCGCCACGGCTCGCTCGTAAGCCGCGGCGGTTGCGGCAAGCACTTGCGGTCCCGCGAGCATGTTGCCCGCGATCGAAAAATGCTCGCCCGCGAGGTGGCCGCACCAATCGATGCACGAGGCGCCTGTGTGCGCGGCGCTGCGGCCTTGCGCATCGATGACATGCAACTGGCGCGACGCGCGTCCGGCGTCGGCGGCGGTGAGGAGGCGCACCACTTCGCTCGCCGGGGTCCCCTCGGCAAGCAGATCGAGTCCCGGCCGGCCGTAGACGGGGTTGACGAGCGCCTGCGTGGCCAGCGCGCCGACGCCGCTGCGCACGTGCGGGCAGAGCACGCCGACGGCGAAGAACTTGCTTGCGATCGCGATGCCATATGCTCCGCTCGCATCACGGGCCAGGATCGACCAGGTCATTGCGGGATTACGGTCACGGGCACCGCGCGATCATACTGCCCGCCGACCGGCAACGCGATAGCGTTCGTCCTCTATGCGCGTGTGCGCAACGTGATCGAGTAGCGCAATTCCTTCGTCGGCAGCATGCTGTGCTGCCAATCCCAGCGGATCGCCTCCCGCATCACGTACACCGAGCGCGGCGCGAGATCCAGCGCGACGGTATGGCGAGCGTCCTGCGCCTCATAAGGGCGGAAGCGCATCCGCCCCCAGCCCGCCAGCGAGATGCCCACGACAATGCCATAGACGGGTTTATCGCGATGCCAGCCGATCGGCGTTCCCGGTCGATACTCGCTGACGAGCGCATGGACGAAATCCGCAGCCGCGAGACCGAGCCAGCCGGCGACCTTGTCGCGCAGCGCCGCGACGAGGGGCGGCATGGGCCCGCTGGTGAACGAGTCGACGCCGCCGTCATCGTAGCGCGGCGTGTCCGTGTCCGCGTGGAAATGGGCGACGCGCCTTTTTGCGAAATACTCCCTGAACTTCGCTTCGCGCAGCGGCAGCGGCGCGATCGCGCAGAGCAGCGCTGCCTCCTCCTCCGGCGTCACGAACTCGGGCTGATACAGCAGGCCCTGCGGGAGATCCCGCGGGAAATCGAAGAGCGCGGGTTGCACCGGATCGCGGTTCATGACATCGCAAGATGGGGGAGCCTTCCCCGGTACGCAAGCCGCTGCCCGGGTGGGCGGCTGCTACCATCGTGGCACATTGGATCGAAAGCCATGGAGCCAAGCGAACAAGTCGATTACATCTCGGGCGGGACGCGGCTGTTCGGCATCGTCGGGCATCCGATCGCGCAGGTGCGGTCACCCGAGATGATCACCGCGGAACTGCGCCGGCGCGGCCACGACGCGATCCTGGTGCCGCTGCACGTCCTTCCCGACGAGTTCGACCACTGCCTGCCGCAATTGATGCGCCTGCGAAATCTGGGCGGCCTCGTGTTCACCATACCGTACAAGCTTCGCGCATGCGCACTGGCGGACGAGTTGGGCGCGCAGGCGCGGGTCGTTGGCGCAATCAACGCGCTGGCCATCGGCAAGGACGGCCGCTGGCGTGGCGACATCTTCGATGGCCTGGGCTGCGTCGAGGCGTTTCGCCGGCGCGGCATCGCGCTTGCCGGCAAGCGCGTGATGGTGCTTGGCGCCGGCGGCGCCGGATCGGCGATCGCCGTGGCGATGGCATTCGAGCGGCCGGTGTCGCTGCGCATCTTTGACGTCGATATCGAACGCGCGCGCCTGCTCGCCGAGAGCATTGCGCACGCCAATCCCGGCGTGCCGGTGGCAGCCGGCGCGCCCACCATCCGCGAGATCGACGTCCTCGTCAACGCGTCGCCCGTGGGCATGCTCGACGATGCGCGGTTGCCGCTTCCGCTCACCAGCTTGCCGCGTGAGCTCATCGTGTTCGACGCGATCGTCAAGCCGGAGCGCACGCCGCTCATCACGCTCGCCGAGCAGTTCGGTTGCACGACCGTGTATGGACGCGAAATGATGCGGGGCCAGATCGCGCGCATCGTGGATTTCTTCTACGCCGCGTGATCAACGCCTTCGCCACCGTGACTCGCAGGATTTCCAGCGACGGTGCAAGACCGCTTCCCACGGCAAAAAGCGACTATCTCCTACAGCAGGTACGCGACTGCGGCGTTAAGGTTGCTGCAAGGCTACTGGCGCGCTGAAAAGCGCAAGTGCGAGGAGACCGATGGAACAGAGTGACCGTGTGCGGCGTGGCGTTGTGGCTGCTGCGTTGATGTTGAGTTGCGGCGGCGTTCTTGCGCAAAGCATCGCGGTCCCTTCGCCATCTCCACCGATGCCGGCCACGTTGTCCCCGGGGCTGCCCGCGTCGGCGGCGCAAGCAAATCCACGGCCAGCCAATCCCGCGCCCCCCTTGTCCTATGGCGGTACGGGGTACGTTCCGTCCCAGGCGACCCCGGTGACGGCAGCGGCGGGACAACCGATTGTCGATCCGCGGACGCTTTCGCGCAGCGATGATGCGGCGACCGCGTTTCACGCGCTCGACCCGTTGAACCGTGGCTACGTAACGCGCGCCGACACCGACAAGATCAGTGGCTTCATGGGCTTCGACAACGCGGACATCGACCGCGATGGACGGTTGACCCCCGATGAGTTCTATAACGCGTGGAAATTCTTCGCGAAATAGCGATATACCAACCGATGCAAGCAAGGAGGTTTCAGCATGAAGACCCGGAACCTGCAGAAGAACGCGATTGTCGCCGCCATGGCGCTCATGCTCGGCGGCATCGCATGCGCGCAATCGCCGTCGCTCACGTTACCCAATAATTCCGCCGGAACACCCGACGGCATTCCTCGGGCCGCGCCGATCGTGACCGAACCGCAGACGATGCCGTCGACGACGGAAGGCTCGCTGACCGCCTTCGACAAGCTCGACGCGACGCATCGCGGCTACCTCACGCGAAGCGATACCGCTCGGCTTTCCGGCTCCGTCGATTTCGATGCGGCCGACCGCAACCGGGACGGTCGCCTGGACATCGACGAGTTCCAGCGTGCGTGGGCGGATTACAGATCAGGCGGCCAATGATTTGACGGCTGCCACCCCTTGCGTCGAGGCGCGTCAGGCTTAGGGCCGCGCCAGCCTCACGCCGCGGCGACGCTCGCATGACGTCGCCGCGTCATTTTTGAGCGCCGAAAACGTAACCACCGTCTAACGGCAATCGAGCGTCGGCGGTCGCCACAGGTGCGTGGCGACGCCCGGCGCCCGCAGCATGCGGAGCATGCGCACCGCGGTTTCGCGGCCGCGATAGTAGCCCGGAACGCGCAACGTTTCCGTGAATCCCGCCGCGCGGTAAAACGCAAACGCCGCGGAATTGGACGCGCGCAATTCGACGTGGATCGAAGCGACGCCGGCCGTCATCGCGGAGTCGACAAGCCAATCGACAAGCCGGCGGCCGACGCCCTGTCGTTGATGCGGCGGGCGCACCGCGAGCAGGACAAGATGCGCACGCTCGTCGCCAAACGTCATCGCGGCAAAGCCCATGATGCGCAGGCCGTCGCGGCAGACGAGCGTGACCGTGTCGGGATCGCGGATCAGCCTGGCAACACGCTCCCTGCGGTAGTCCCAACCAAGCCCCGCTTCGATCAGGTCGCGCGACATCGCGGCAAGCGTCTGCGCGTCGCGCACGCTGGCGAATAGCAACGGCATCTCGCGGCTGGCCATCACCCATTCTGCCACGTTGCGCCGCGATTCAGGAACGCACCTGCGGATGCGCGTCTAGCTGTCGCCGTAACCAACCTCGCGCAGGAACGCCGCGCGTTCCTGCGTACCCAGGCTGTCGGCGACACGGCGTACGAATTCGCTGCGTGTCTTCGCGTCGCGCGCCGCCTTCCTGGTCACGATCGGCGCGATGGGACCGAGATAGACGGCCAGGCGACCGGCGATCTGGTCGACGAAGGCCTGCTCGAGCGGCGCGCCCGCCGCGGTCATGCCGACCGGCTGCATGGTCCCCGGCATGCTGGTCGGCATCGACGTTGCCACGCGGCCGTGGCCCGAGGGCGACGAGGCGAGCGCACCATGCGCACCATGCGCACCATGCGAACCCGTCGTCCCGGCATGCACGCCGCTGCCGGTCTTGTTGAACGCATCGACAAAACGCCTGCGCGATTCCGGATCGGTGATGTTGTCCGACAGGATCGAGCATAGCTCTGCGCGATCGCTCGTCTGCGCCGCCGCGCGCCGCACGATGAGGCGCGCCATGGGTCCGACGGCGCGCGCGAGCTCCTGCTCGGCCGTGCGCAGCGTGTCGTCGTCCCATGCGGCCTGCTCCGGCTTCTGCAGCAAGAGCGTGCCGATGGCGACCATCGTGGTGCCGAGGCCGGTGTCCACTTCCACCGACATCTGCCCGACGTCGCGCAGCGCCGCATGGAACGTGCGGGCATCCTGGAAGCGCGCCGCCGGATCCTTGGCCATCGCCTTCGCGACGAGCTGATCCACCGCGGGCGGCAACTTGAGCGACGACAGCGCCGATGGGGGCTCTGGCTCCTCGTGACAGATCTTGTAGGCGATCGCCTGGACGTTGCCGCGGAACGGCTTGACCCCGGTCAGCAGCTCATAGAGCACGACGCCGGCGCTGAAGAGGTCGGACCGCGCATCGGTCTCGAGGCCGCGGCACTGTTCGGGCGACATGTACGATGGCGTTCCGATCACCATGCCCGCGGTGGTCAGGTTCGACGTATCGATGCGGGCAACGCCGAAGTCGGCGACCTTGAGTTGCGCTTCCTTGGTGACGATCAGGTTCGACGGCTTGATGTCGCGGTGGACGACCCCGCGGCCATGCGCGAATTCGAGCCCGTTCAACAATTGCGACATCAGCGCGACCAGCTGCGCGAAGTCGAAGCTCGCCCGCAGATTCAGGTACTCGCGCAGCCCGGTCCCTTCGACGTACTCCATCGCGATGAACGCGACCGCGTCGTCTTCGCCGTACTCGTAGATGCCGACGATGTTGGGATGATGGAGCCGTCCCGCGGCCTTCGCCTCGTTCTTGAAGCGCGCCATGTATTGCGCCGCCAGCTCGGGCTCGACCAGGTCCTTGCGAATGGTCTTGATCGCGACCAGGCGCTCGATGTTCGGATCGAACGCCTTGTAGACGACGCCCATCGCGCCCTTGCCGAGCGCGCCCCTGATCTCGTACTTGCCGAGGCGATCCGGATCCGCCATCACACGGCGTGCCGCATAGCGGGCGTCTTCGGAGGTGCTGCCCGGCGCCGGGCCTCCCCAAGCCGGGTGCCCCCCAGTGGGGGGAGGCGCGCAGCGCCTCGGGGGGCGTCTGACCGGCGCCGGGCCGTCCCAAGCCGGGTGCCTCCCAGTGGGGGGAGGCGCGCAGCGCCTCGGGGAGCGTCCTTAGTCATCAGCCTTCCAGCATCTTCATCGCTTGCACGAGGCTCGCCTTCATCCGGCCCATCGCTCCGGTCAGCACGCCGATTTCGTCCTTGCTGTTCGTCTTGAATTCGCCCGCGTCCATGTGGCCGAGGCTCACCTGGTCGGCGATGCCCGCGAGTTGCGTCACCCGGCGAATCACCATCGTGTAGAGCATGATGTTGAGCAATACGAAGATCGCGAGGAAGACCACGGCGAGCGAGCCCATGAACTTCGTGAACGTCTTGTTCGCGCGCTCGATCGGAACCCGCATCGGCACCGAGACGATCTGGGCGCCGATCACTTCCTCCATCTTCCAGCCGAATCCGTTCGCGTTGCCATACAGGTCGAGCATCGTCTTGGGCGCCGCGTCGACGGTGCTGTGACACTCGAGGCATGTCTTGCTCTTGATCTGGATCGGCCGCGACAGGTAGAGCGCGCGGCCCGCCGGCGTATCCCGCTCGCCGACGACCTCGGTCGTCCCCGCGGTGTTCCGGAAGATGTTGACGACGTCCGCCTCCCAGTCCGCGGCGCGGTTGCGCGGGTTGGTCGGGTTGAGCGTGGCTTCCTTGTACGCGTAATCCGGATGCTTCTTGCGCAGCTCGGCGAACTGCTCGGTCGCCGCATAGGCCGGCACGGTTTGCGGCAGGAACTGGTACTTCATCTGCGTCTCGAGCAGCGGCTTGACTTGCGTGGTCGTGTAATTGCGCGACGACAACGCCGCTTCCATCATGAGCCGCGCGTTCTGCAGAATTTCCTCGCGCGCGTTCTCCTGCAGCGCGCGGTACGAGATGTAGCCGGCGATGAAGAAGCCGAGCACGAAGATGCCGAGGAGGACGAGATTGAATTTCCAGATGAGTTTCATATGCTCTTCTCTTTCCTTTGGCATTACTTGCCGGTCGCGGGCGCCGGCTTGGGTGCGTACTTTTCCGGGTGCAGCATGCGATCCCATGAAGGATAGTGCGCTACGACAGGCTCGACCGCCTTTCGGAATGCCGGATCGCGCAGCCGGCTTGCAAAGCGCCGCTCGAATGCCGCGCGATCACGGCCCGCCAGCCAGGGCTCCGCCTCGGCGTAGGTGATTTCGTGATCGACGACGAGCGCAGGCTTCGATTTTATCCTTGGCGCGAGCGCCGGCAGCGCATCGGCGAAATGGCGGGGCATCGCGTCGACGAACGTGCGGGGCGCACGGGGCACGGTCGTAAAGCCGACGGTCGCGGATTTCGCCCAGTATTCGCCGCGCGTTGCGTCACGCGGGACGCCGTCGGTGCCAGTCGCCGACACGTCGAAGAACCTGACGCTGCCGGCCTCGACGAAGAACTCGGCGAGCGGGCCCTGCGCATGGATCACCGCGATCCCGTCGGCGGTCACGACGTCGAAGGGCGCCGTGCGCACGCGCACGCCGGGCGCTTTGGCGGCGATCTTGAACCAGCCCGCGGGCAGCGTGAGGACGGGCGGACCCGACTTTGCAGGCGTCACGTAGACCGAACCAGCGCCGACCAGATTCGCTGCGGTGCCCGTGTTGAATTCGAGTTGGACCTGCGCGCGGTCGAGGACCTGGACGATGTCGCCCTCCTCGACGCGCGTGCCGGGCACGAGCTTGTACCATGTCGCGCCGCGCAGCAGTCGCGCCTCGCCCTCGACGAGCGTGACGACGCCGACCTCGGGCGCTGCGGTTGCGGCGCCCGACACGAGCAGGAGCGCCAACCACCACGACCACTTCCAAAGGCAGGATCGCATCAGAATGGTCCGGACCCGCAAACGCGGACACGGACGCCAAAGGAATGCACAAATACTAGGATGCCCGTCGCGCAGCCGTCAACGCGAAGATTCGACGAGTCCGCAGAGCGACGATTGTTTGCGGGTCGGGCATTCAGACCCGATGCAATATCCAGCAAGGATATAACCTTGCAAGCACGGTCCCGTCTAGTCAGTGCACCAGCCCGGGAATCGCGCGCACGGCCGCGGGCAGGGCCCCGCTGACTTTCGCATCGCCCATTGGCGCGCCCGAAAGGCCGAAAAGCTCGCCGAGCGCGTGCTGGTATTCGCCATCACCGATCCACATGCTGTTGTTGTGGCTGCCGTTCTCGATCAGCAGGAGTTTCTTGGGATCGGGCGCCGCCTGGTACAACGCCTGCGAAAACCGGGCGGGGATGAAGCGGTCGCCGGCGCCGTGCACGACCAGCACCGGGATGTTGACGGCCTTGATCTTCTCGATCGAATCGAACTTCTGCGACAGGATGAGGCTCGTCGGCAGCCAGCTGAAGCTCAGTTCGGCGGCAACATCGGGCAGCGACGTGAACGACGACTCGACGATCAGCCCGCGCGCCTGCGGACCCTTGTTGCCCTGATTCGCGGCGAGCTTCGCGGCGAGGTCGATCGCGATGGCGCCGCCGAGCGAATGGCCGTAGATGAACCGGCGCGCCGCGTCGGGCTGCTGTTTGGCAAGCCACGCCCAGCCGGCGCTGGCGTCCTCGTAGCACATCTGCTCCGACGGAAGATCGCCGTCGCTCTTGCCAAAGCCGCGATAGTCGATGGCGAACACCGAAAAGCCGAATCGGCGGAGCTGCTCGATGCGGCGAACGTGCCCGGTCAGATTCCAGCGTGCGCCGTGCAGGTAGAACACCGCCGGCGCCTTGGGGTCGGCATCGGGCCACCACCAGGCGTGAATGCGCGGGGCGCCCGGCGTCGCATTCACCGGCAGGTAGACGTCCTGCACCGAATCGGGCACGCCGCTGTACCAACCCGCGTCGCCCTTGACCACGCGGAACGTGTATTCGCGCTCCTTTTCCTCCAGCGACGCGCAGCCGGTCGCGAACCCGAGGACCACCAGCAGGCCGAGCAGGATGCGCATCAAGGTGGTACGGGGCCAGAGGTAACGCAGCATGGGCGGGCGCTTTAGCAGGATCCGAGGATAACGCAGCATGGCGCCGGCGCGACGACAGACGCAAGCGGGCGGCGTTCAGAAGACCCCCAAGCCCGCCCGGAGGTTCCCGAACAGGCACAATTGCGTTCCCATGGCCCCCAACTAAAACTCTCATGCCGCCCGTCACCACTGCGCTCATCATCGCCAATGTAGTCGCCTACTTGCTGCAATCCGTCGCCCCCGGCCTCGAGTTGGCCCTTGCCCTCTGGCCACTAGACGCTTCGCGGATGAGCAACGGCCAGGTCGGTTTCGCGCTCTGGCAGCTCGTGACCTACGGGTTCCTGCACGGCAGCGTCCTGCATCTCGCCTTCAACATGTTCGCGCTGTACATGTTCGGCGGCGCCATGGAGCTGGTGGTCGGACCGCGCCGGTACCTTGCCTACTATTTCGTGTGCGTGATCGCCGCCGCCGTCGCACAGCTTGTCGTCACGGCGATGCTTGGCGGACTGTATCCAACCGTCGGCGCTTCGGGCGGCGTGTTCGGACTGCTGCTCGCGTATGCCGTCTACTTCCCGCACAACAAGGTGATGCTGCTGTTTCCGCCCGTACCGATCCCGTCGCGCCTGTTCGTCGTGATCTACGCGGTGATCGAGCTGGTGCTCGGGGTGACGGGCTCGCAGGGCGGCGTCGCTCATTTCGCCCATCTCGGCGGGCTGGCCGGCGGCGCGGCCATGTTGTATTACTGGCGGGTGGGGTCTTTTCGCGGACGCAGATAGGAGACCGCCGACAGCGATTGCGCCGTCCCGCTTACGACGCGTCCCCGTTCCTCTTCGTATACTGGGGGCATCCGGCATTGCGTCTTTTCGCGGCACCCCCAATCGATGAAGATCGCGCAAATCGCCCCGTTATGCGAGCCTGTACCTCCGCGGCTGTACGGTGGCACCGAACGCGTGGTCGCGCACTTGTCCGAAGCGCTCGTGTCGCTGGGCCACGATGTGACGCTGTTCGCGAGCGGGGACACCTGGACGCGCGCCAAGCTCGCATCGATGCGCGATCAGGCGCTGCGCCTCGATCCCGCCCCGCTCAAGTCCGACGTCGCCGCGCATCTTGCGATGCTGCATCGGGTGCGCGAACGGTCGGGCGAATTCGACGTGCTGCACTTTCACATCGACCTGCTGCATTTCCCGTTTTTCGAAACGATCGCGGAACGCACGCTGACGACGCTGCACGGACGGCTGGACATCAAGGATCTCCCCGGCGCCTACCAGCGCTGGCCGCAATATCCGTTGATCTCGATCTCGGACCATCAGCGGCGCCCGCTGCCTGCGGCCAACTGGTTCGCCACGGTGCCGCACGGCGTTCCCACCGAGCGCTTCCGCTTCTCGGAAGCGCCCGGGGAGCATCTGGTGTTCGTCGGCCGCTTTTCGCCCGAGAAACGGCCCGATCGTGCGATCGAGATCGCGCAGCGCGCGTGCATGCAGCTCGTGTTGGCCGCCAAGGTCGATCCCGTCGATCGCCCGTATTTCCACGCGGTCGTCGAGCCGCTGCTGCAGGGCCCCTATGTCGAATTCGTCGGCGAGGTTGACGACCAGGCGAAAAATGAATTGCTTGGCCGCGCCGCCGCGCTCCTCTTTCCCATCGATTGGCCCGAGCCCTTCGGGCTCGTCATGATCGAAGCAATGGCCTGCGGCACCCCGGTGATCGCCTGGGACAATGGGGCGGTGCGCGAGGTGGTCGAAGATGGCGTGACGGGCTTCATCGTCGACTCGATCGATGCTGCCGTCGCCGCGGTTGCGCGACTCGACACGATCGACCGCCGGCGGGTCCGCGCAACGTTCGAACGGCGGTTTTCGGCGACGACCATGGCGAAGAAATACGCCGACCTCTATACGCGGCTGCGTGCCCCCGCGCACGATCGTCCGCAAGCCGTGCGTGCTTGATACCCTCGACAAGCCGCGGGTGGGACCCAATGGCGAGCCAATGTCCGCACCCGAAGAATCCACCGAGCCGCGTTCCGCCATCGGGCGGTATGCGCTGAAGGAGAACGACCAGTTCCTGGTCGCGGATGCGCGGGGCGATGTCACCGGAGCGAGCGAAGGCCTGTTCCGCGACGATACGCGGGTGTTGTCGCGCTACCTGTTGCATATCGGTGGCGTGGCGCCATCGTTGCTGCGTGCGGGGGTCAGCCACGACAACGTGTTTTTTCGCGTCCATGTGACGAACCGTCCGCTGCCCGAGCTGGGCGGCAAAGTGACGCCCGAGGGCGTCATCCACATCGAGCGCGCCCGCCTCCTTTGGGACGGTCGCCTCTACGAGCGGATCACGCTGACCAACTACGGCTCGGAAGAAGTCCCCGCACCGTTGCGGTTCACGTTCGGCGCCGATTTCGCCGACATTTTCGAGGTGCGCGGGCTTCGACGGGCCAAGCGAGGCCGCGTGCTGGCGCCGGAGATCGGTGACGACATGCTGCTGCTGCGGTACGAGGGCCTCGATCGCGTGCTGCGTGCGTGCGTCATCGCGTTCTCGGTGCACCCGGATCGACTGACGGCGGACACGGCCGAATTCACGCTGGTGCTCGCCGCGCACGCGCGGCTGCAGCTGCATCTGGAGATCGGACCGGATCGGGTCGAGACACCGAACCGCGAGCGGTTTCGCTCGGCGGCCGCCTGTGCACGCGTGGCCATGCGCCGCCGGCGGCGGCGCGGTGCGTTTTTCGAAACAGAGGGCAACCCGTTTCGCGCTTGGCTTTCGAAGGCGCGCGCGGATCTCGCGCTCCTGACCAACGAGCTGCCCACGGGTCCTTATCCTTGCGCAGGCATTCCGTGGTTCTCGACGCCCTTCGGACGCGACGGCATCATCGTCGCGCTGCAGATGCTGTGGCTCGATCCGGTGCTGGCGCGCGGCGTGCTGCGTTTCGCCGCCGCGCATCAGGCGCACGAGTACTCGGCGTTTGCCGACGCCGCGCCGGGCAAGATCATGCACGAGATGCGCAAATCCGAAATGGCGGCGCTGGGCGAGGTGCCGTTCCGCCGTTACTACGGTGGCGTGGACAGCACGCCGCTCTTCGTCATGCTGGCGGGCGCGTATGCGCAGCGGACGGCCGACATGGAGCTTGTCGATGAAATCTGGCCGGCGCTGCAGTCGGCGATGGGCTGGATCGACGGCGACGGCGATTCCAACGAGGACGGCTTCGTCGACTACGCACGCGCCAGGCGGACCGGACTCGCGAACCAGGGCTGGAAGGACAGCGCCGATTCGATCTTTCACGCCGACGGCAGCATCCCGCCCGGCCCGATCGCGCTGGTCGAGGTGCAGGGCTACGTGTACGCGGCGCGGCGCGCGATGGCGTGGCTCGCCGAGCGCCGCGGCGACCGCGAAATGGCGCACCATTGGCGCCAGCGCGCCAGGATACTGCGCAGCGCCGTTGAAGACCGGTTCTGGCTATCCGAAGAGAAGTTCTACGCAATCGCGGTGGACGGAGAAGGCCGGCCCTGCCAGGTGCGCGCCTCCAATGCCGGCCAGTTGCTTTACACGAAATTGCCGTCGCCGCGGCGCGCGGCGCTGGTGACCGAGCAGTTGCTCGCCGCGTCCTTTCATGACGGGTGGGGCATCCGGACGCTGGCGGAGAATCAGCCGCACTTCAATCCGATGTCCTATCACAACGGCTCGGTATGGCCGCACGATACGGCGCTATGCGCGGCCGGGATCGCGCATTACGGCAATCGGCGCGCCGCGGCGCAGTTGCTGAGCGAGCTCTTCAAGGCGGCGACGCATTTCGACGCGCGGCTGCCCGAGCTTTATTGCGGCTTCGCCCGCCGGCCCGGCGAGCCGCCGGTCGGCTATCCGGTGGCGTGCCTGCCGCAGGCCTGGTCGTCGGGCGCCGGGTTCATGCTGCTGCAGGCATGCCTCGGCGTCGAGATCGACAGTGCGACGCGAACGGTGCATGTCGATCGGCCGCAGTTGCCAGTCGAGCTCGAACGGTTGCCGATCCGCGGACTTCAGGTGGCAGACGAACGCGTCGATCTCGTGTTCGAGCGCGTAGGCGACCGCGTCACCGCGACGCCGATGGGCACCGTCCCGGACTCGATCACCGTCATGGTCCGGGCGTAGAGTCCCCGGGGCGAGGGACGAGGGGCGAGGGAGCATTGATGTGATGCGTGCGCTCCGCGCTCGTCACCTGGGGATTCGCGTCGCGATTCCTTCAATCCTTTTGCCGCCAGTCGAGTTCGTGGATTCCGGGCAATGTTCCCTCGCCCCTCGCCCCTCGCCCCTCGCCCCTCGCCCCTCGCCCCTCGACCCGCTTTTATTTCCGCAGCGCCTCCCACACGCGCTCCGGCGTGAACGGCATCTGCAGCTGGTCCGCACCGTGGCCAAGGCCGCTGCGCGCCAGCGCATCGACGATCGCGTTGACGACCGTCGGCGTTGCGCCGATGGTGCCCAATTCGCCCACGCCCTTCACGCCGAGATGATTGTTCTTCGATGGCGATGATTCGTCCATCGTCATGTTGAACGCGCGAATCATGTTCGCGCGCGGGAGTGCGTAGTCGAGAAACGTGCCGGTCAACGGCTGGCCGGACTCGCGATCGTAGACGACACGCTCGCACAGCGCCTGGCCGATGCCCTGCATCGCACCTCCCTCGAGCTGCCCGACCACGATCATCGGGTTCACCACACGTCCGACGTCGTTGACCGACCAGTAGCCGGCGATCTCGACCTGGCCCGTTTCCGGATCGATCTCCACTTCGCAAATGTGGCAGCCGTTCGGCCACGTGGGATCCGCGACGGTGTTGGTCGTCTGCAGGACGATCCGCTGGTCGGGCTGCTTGCTTGCAAGCTCGAAGAGCCCGATCGCGCGATCGGTGCCGCCGATGCGAAATGAACCATCACGGTACTCGATATCCGCAACCGCCGCCTCGAGCTCCTGCGCCGCCAGTTCCTGCGCCTTTTCCACCGTACGTTCGGACGCACGGTGGACCGCGGTCCCGCCGACGAACAGCGAACGCGATCCGGCGCTGCCGAATCCGGTGCCGCGATCGGTATCGCCGAGCGCGATCCGGATTTTTTCCAGCGGCACGCCGAACACGTCGACGGCGAGCTGCGCGAACGTCGTCGCGAGCCCCTGTCCCATCGCCTGCGTCGCGGAAAAGATCTCGATCTCGCCTTCGCCCTTGACGGTCACCGTGACCGTCTCGCTGAATGCCTCGGCGCCCGTCCATTCGACGAACGTCGCCATGCCGCGCCCGCGCAGGCGGCCGCGCCGCCGCGCTTCGGCCGCACGCGCGTCGAATCCGTTCCAATCGGCGAGCGCCACGCCTTGGTTCATCACCGACTCGAACGCTCCGGTGTCGTAGGTCTTGCCCATCGCATTCTTGTACGGCATCTGCGCCGGTTTCACCATGTTGCGCCGGCGCAGCTCCACTGGATCGATGCCGCTCTGCCGCGCCGCGGCGTCGATCAGCCGCTCGATCGTGTAGATGGCCTCGGGCCTGCCGGCGCCGCGATACGGGCCGGTCGGCGTCGTATGCGTGAGCACGCCTTCGACATACACGTCGACCGTGTCGATATCGTAGACACCGGTCTGCACCCACGGCCCGATCATCAACTGGATGATGGCGCCGGCAGGCGTCGCATACGCGCCGAGATTCGCGTGCGAATGCACGCGCAGCGCGAGGATGCGGCCCGCTTCGTCAAGCGCCAGCATGGCCCGGGTGGACAGATCGCGGCCATGGGTGGCCGACAGGAATTCCTCGATGCGCTCGGCCGTCCACTTCACGGGGCGCTTGAATTCCCGCGCGCAGTACGCGCATACGATATCTTCGCCATACAGCGTGGTCTTCATGCCGAAGCCGCCGCCCACGTCGCCGACGAGAATCCGCATCTTCTCGGGTGCAATGCCGAGCACTTCGTTGCACATTTCGTCGCGGACGCCGGTCGGTGTCTGGCAGCTCACGCGCAGCGTGATGCGATCGGTGGCGGCGTCATAGCTGGCGAGCGTCGCGCGGGGCTCGATCGGCGCCGGCGCGACTCGCTGATTGACGAGATCGAGCGTGACGACGTGCGCGGCCGCGGCTATCGCGAGCGTCGCCGCTTCCGCGTTGCCGTGCCGATGTTGACAGGCGATGTTGCCGGTTGCCTCCGGCCATACGAGCGGCGCGCCCGGCGCGATCGCTTCGCCGAGATCGACGACCATCGGCAGCGGCTCGTAGATCACGTCGAGCGCTTCGGCCGCGTCGCGTGCCTGCTCGCGCGTCTCCGCGACGATCGCCGCCACCGCTTCGCCGACGTAACGGACGACACCGACCGCCAGCGCATGCTGCGGCGGCGCAGCGGTCGGGGCGCCGTCGCGCCGCCGGAAGTCGGACGACTGCACGAGCGGCTTCAAGCCGGCCCGCACGAGGTCGTCGCCGGTCACGACAGCGACGACGCCCGGCAACGCCGTTGCAGCAGCGGCGTCGATCGCGCCAATCCGCGCATGCGGATACGGCGAGCGCACGAAGGCGACGTAGGTCTGGCCGGCGAGCGAAAAATTGTCGGCGAACTGGTCGCGGCCGGTCAGCAGGCTGTCGTCCTCGACGCGGCGAACCGATTTGCCGCTGCCGTAGCGGCTTTGCGCTGATTCTGCGGTCATGATATTCGTATTCGTATTGGCGGTAAGATGCGGCGCGCAGGCATCGACGGCCGCTCGCGCACCTCGCAATATAACCGCTCCGGACACGATATGACCGCTCTCATCGCCGGCCTCGTGCTGTTTCTCGGCCTCCATTCCGTGCGCATCGTCGCCGACGGCTGGCGCAGCGCGCAGATCATGCGCATCGGCGAGCGGAAGTGGAAGGGCCTCTACGCGCTGGTCGCCCTGGTCGGTTTCATTTTGCTCATCTGGGGTTACGGCCAGGCGCGCCTGGACCCGGTGATCCTGTGGAATCCACCGGCATGGCTGCGCCATGTCGTGCCGCTGCTGACGCTGCCCGCGTTCGTGCTGGTCGCCGCCGGCAACATGCGCGGCACGCGGATGAAAGCCGCGGTCGGTCATCCGATGGTGCTCGGCGTCAAGCTGTGGGCGTTTGCCCATCTCATCGCCAACGGCACGCTCGCGGCGACCGTGCTGTTCGGAAGCTTTCTCGTCTGGGCGATCGTGGATTTCGTGTCGTTGCGTCGCCGCGATCGCGCGCTCGGCACAGTCTATCCGGCCGGGACGCTCCAGCGCGACGCTCTGGCCGCGGCGATCGGCGTCGTCACCTGGGTCCTGTTCGCGTTCTGGCTGCATGGCCTTCTCTTCGGCGTTCGACCATTCGGATGACCCACGCCGTCATCCTGTTGGCGACCGTGATGGCGGCCACGTCCGTGGGCGCCGCGGAGATCAAGGTGCTGAGCGCCGGCGCCGTCGAACCGGGATTGCGCGCATTCGCGCAGCTCGTCCACGCGCAAACCGGCCACGATCTCGCCATCCAGTTCAACACGGCACCTCGCATCGCGGAACGCCTCGGCGCGGGCGAGACCTTCGACATCCTGATCTCGCCGCCCGCGGTCATCGACCAGGCGATCGGGAACGGAAAGGTCGTGGCCGAATCACGGATCGCGGTCGGTCGCGTCGGCGTCGGCATCGTCGTACGCAGCGATGCACCCGCACCCGACGTCGCGACGGTCGACGCGC
>Ga0207703_10000943_pt1 | contig 28217 bp, 28 predicted proteins | sample KBSSwiS12_FD_184304 | JGI IMG/M metagenome (GOLD analysis project Ga0207703, IMG submission 184304) | Switchgrass rhizosphere microbial communities from Kellogg Biological Station, Michigan, USA - KBS Switchgrass S1-2 (SPAdes) (version 2) | ecosystem: Host-associated > Plants > Roots >...
CACCCTGGCGTCGATGCTGGCCTTGCTGCCCGCCGCAGGCGCTTTCCTTGCAGTGCTGAACCTCGACGAGCAGAATCGCCGCTGGGTTGCAGTCGCCATCGCCGCGGCGGCGATCGTTTCGGTTGCCCTGAGCATCATCCAGGTCTCGACCGGCGCCAAATCTCCGCTCTATCTGTATGAGATCACCAATCGCGGAAGCGCGGTCGGTTTTTTCTCGAACCGGAATCACCTCGCGACACTTCTTCTTGCCGCGATTCCGCTTGTGGAAGGCATAAGGACCAGCGGAAAGCCATCGACATCGGTTAGCCTGCCCAAACCCGGGATCAGGATAGCGACCTATGCCACCATCTTCTTCCTGGTCGTCGGGATCGTGGCTACGGGTTCCCGCGCCGGCCTCGCAATTCTCTTCCCGACCACATTGTTCACGCTGGCCCTGCATCGTCGCCTCAAGACGGGCATGATATCCAACCCAATTGTCTGGGCTGCCATATTGCTGTCCGGCCTCGCGTTGGCGGCAGTATTGCTCGGGCCACAGGGTGAGCGGATAGCCGCGAAGACGAATAATCTGAACGAGGATGTGCGTTTCTACGCGGCGGAGCCCACTTTCATCGCCGCGATCAAACATCTTCCCTTCGGCAGCGGGCAGGGCACGTTCGATTCGGTTTACCGGGATCAGGCTGCGGACGACAATCTGCAATCGAATTTCGTCAACCACGCCCATGACGATTATCTGGAAACGTTGCTGACGGCTGGGATTCCGAGCGTCGTGATCCTGTTGTTCTTCCTGATATGGTATGGGCGCGCGATCGATGCCACCTGGCGACAGCGCCCAAAGCTACCCGGGTCGATCCCGCGCGCCGCGACCATCGTGATCGCGATCATCCTGCTGCACAGCGCCCTGGACTATCCGTTGCGCACCGCGGCGATTTCAGTGGTATTCGCGGTCGCCTGCGCGATGCTGGTGCCACCCTCGGCAGCACTCCAACGGCGCACGCACCCTTCAGGAAATCAAGCGCCCGCGCGCATGGTTACGATCGAATAGGCGGAAGGGAGACGCGGGCTCAGCCCTTGTCACCTGTCGCCTGCTGCAGTCGTTCCGGGTCACCAAAGAACCGGGCATGGACTATCGGTGCCGATACAACCCGGTCGCCCGCATCGATATAATCGCGTACCAGATCGGACATATAGACATGGGCGCTACGGCGGAGCCGGCCCAAGGCGATTCCGACATCGGCAAAATAGTAGCAGCCGATCACCCCGCGATGCTCCGTGCCAATGGCGGGCGCGGCCTTTTCTGCAATCGCGACCACCCGCCCCCCGGCCTCGATTCCGACAACACCCCAGGATTTCAATGGTTCGCCGGCAATGTCCCAGGTCGGCAGGGCGCAATCGATCGACGGATCCCGCGCGGCTGCGAACAGCGGCGCCACATCAAGAGCGTGGTCGCAGTCGCAAACCATGATCGCACCGACATCGGGCCCGCCAGCCAGTCCTTTGACCAGGGTCTCCGCCGGCCCTTCGGTCGGCCTTGCAAGAATGCGCACCTCGTGCGGAACGTCGAAGAACATCCTGGCCAGACGGGCGGTCACGTCATTGGCCCGCTCCTGCTCCTCCAGAAAGACGAAGAGCACCTTCTCGATCTCGTCCAGATGCGCGCGGAATGGATCGAACGCGGTTTCGATGAAAGTACGATCATCAATGCCGAGGAACGGTTTGAACGTGTAGCCGAAACGGGCACCCTGCCCCGCCATAGGGAAGATCAGCGTCGTCATCCCATGTCCTCCCGGCTCACAGACCGCTCGCCGTGTCGATCGAGCGCTTCATGCGCTGGAGCGCTGTCGCGAGCGCGTAGAGCGCCTGGTCCTCGCTCTCCTTCAGGCGGAACGGGACCATGCGAACGAGATGGAGCGCCAGGTAGAAATTGCCCTTCAGATCGACAAGGTCGCGGGAGCATTTCAGCAGGTCGGCCCAGCGGTCCTGGATCGAACGCAACAATGCCGGGTCGGGGGCTTGTGTCCTGAACTCCAGCTGCACCGATCCGGTTGGCGTCGTACTGGTGAGCGGCACACCCGCGAGATGCCAGTCGTCATATTGACTGAGCACCGATTGCAGGATCTTGCCAAGATCGAGCTCGGCCGCGTCGAGCATGCCGCTCGATTCCATATCGATCGCTTTCACCGAGCCATCGTCAGAAACCATGATGTTCTGAAAGGTCAGATCACCATGCACGATGGACAGGAAGTCGGGCGTGAAGAAACGCCGCGTTTCCGGCGCCATGACATCCGACAACAGGCTTTCCAGGCTGGGGTGAAAGACTCCGTCGATCTCGACACCTCGACCCAGCACGAGCGGGCGCAGCCGCTCATTCTCCGCCATCGCATCCATTTTGGCATAGATTTTCTGCTCGATGTGATTTTCAAACCACTCGTCACCAATGCCCGGATAGCGGTTCTGCTGGCTGTAGACGAACTGGTTGAAGCGATCGAACAATGCGCCCAGCGCTGGTGGAATCTGCGCGGCAGGCAGGTGATTCAGCTGCTGATAGCCATCGAGATATTCCATATCGTAGAAATATTCGTGACTATTGTCCTCCTCGCTGATCGGCTTGGGAACGAGACCGGGGCAGAGCTGCTCGAAACGCTCGACCGTCCGATACTGCGCGCGCAACCGGGGATAGCCGACAGCGAGATTGATGTGCTTGCTTGCCCGCTTGCGCACGAAATGCCGACCATCGCTTTCCAGCAACAATGTCTCCGCAAACGAGCCCCCCTCGAACCGCTTCAGGACGGTTGGGTGCCGCGCGGACGGCAATTCGACAGCGTGAATACCCTGATTGCGCTCGATCTCGAACGAGCGCGCCTGGGTGGTGAACATCGCGGATGGCTTGCGATCGTTGATCAGCACGCGCGGCCCGCTCGGCAACCCGCAGATCAGCCGGTGAAAAGCGATTCCCAGAGCGTGGAGCGCTGCGCTCAGCTGCTCCTCATCACGATCCGACCGCGCTGTGCATAGCACGACATAATAGCCCTCCGACACCCAGCGGGCGAGCTTTTCGCGACTGCCCGGAAGCAGTTTCGGCAAGGATGCGTAGCTGGGAATATCTTCGTGCTCGAAGATCGTTCCATCAATGTCACAGAAGATAGTGCCCGAAAAATTTCTCGCACTCTTTTCGATTTCACGGATCATCTCGCGATCACCGAAAAATTCGGCCGTCTCAATCTTCACCGAGGCGAGCGGATGCCCATGTGCGGCTTCAGCGTTGAGAAATCCCGAAAATCGGCTGTGGCCGTCCTCGATGCACCGACTCGCCATGAGCGCCGCGTCTCGGAACGCATAGCAACCGATGATTGCAAAAAAGTCTCCCGACCCGGCGGGCAGACGTCGCTCCGCGACCTCGCGCACCTTCCCGTCGCGATCGACGCACGCAACGCTCCACCGTTTGAGGCTTTCGCCTGTCAGCGGCCAGATCGGGACGAGACCCGATTGTGCGGGATCGGCATCCATTGCGTCGAAGATAGGCGTTACATCAAGCCGATGATCGATGTCGCACACGATGGCGCGGCCTTCGATCCCGGCCAGCGCTATGCCCCGCGCCGCGGTTTCGGCCGGGCCCGCCGTCTCGCGATCCAGTATAACCGTTGAAAATGGAAAGCCGTCGACAAGAGCGGGTATCTTGGCCGCAACATCGAATTGCGCTTCTTCGGCAGCTGAATAGACGTAGTAAATTCGTTCAATTCTATCCCGAAATGGCGAGAATGTGCGGGTCGCGCGATGTATCACCGCTTCGCCGGCAACCAGATCGAAAGGCCGGAAACGTTCCGTTTGTCGGCCTGCCGCCATCGGGAAGACGATGGAAACCTTCTCGCTGAATCCCACTGCGCGAGCCACTCAGATCGAGAAACCGGCCGCGACCGCATCGTTGCGGAACATCTGTACCGTCTCCAGCGAGAACTGATCGAGATCCTTGCCAAGATTGGGAAGCTTCGCGATCAGATCGCTCGTCACCGTGATGATGTGGCAACCGATGTCATGCGCCTGGACGACATTATAGACTTCGCGCGGACTGGCCCAGATCAGTTCCTGATGCGGATGCGGCGCCATGATTTCGACTGCACGGCGCATGATCGGGAGCGGATCGACCCCGGCATCGGCAATGCGACCCGCAAAGACCGAGATATTGCACGGCGCCGCATCGGCCAGCACGTCGGAAACCTCTTGCACCTGTCGTTCGGTGAAGAGCGCGGTGACATTGACCTGCACGCGCATAGGCGCGAGCCGGGCGAGCAACGGCACCGCGCTTTCGGCCTTGGTATTGGTGATGGGGATCTTGACGTAAACATTCGGTCCCCAACTGGCGATGCGGATCGCCTGATCGTACATTTCGTCGAAATCGTCGGAGAAGACCTCGAACGAGATCGGCCGATCGGTGACCACCGACAGGATGTCCCGCGCAAAGCCCTCATAATCCGAAATACCCGCCTTGCGCATCAGCGTCGGGTTGGTCGTAAAGCCCCGGATCAGCGGATTTTCAGCCGCCTTCACAATGCCGGCCTTGTCAGCGCCGTCAGCGAAAATCTTCACGGCCAGGGTTTGGGCGGACACGGACATTGGATATCTCCCAGTTCATTATATGGGCGGCCGACGTTCCCGCCGCCCGCAAAAACCTTCTGCCCCGCGATCAGCGTTGCAGCGACGGATGCAGGATCAGCAGCTTTTCAATAACAGAAGCGGCTGCGAGCGTCAGCGGACCGCTCCTTGCCGGAAACAATTGCGGTACGATGACGGCCGCATCGGCGTGCCGGGCGGTATAACCCGTGGCCTTGCCAACCACGCCGACCACCGACGCCCCGACCTCGATCGCGAGGTCGATCGCTTCGACGATGTTGACTGACACACCCTTTTCCTTGTCGCCGCCGCCGACCGAGAAGATCAACAGCCCGTCGCCGGCGCGTAACCGTGATCCGCGGAGCCAGCCGGTGAAAACGCTGTCCCAGCCCTCGTCGTTGGTCCGGGCGGTCAGCTCCGCAGTACTTTCCGTCGGCGCATAAGCTTCGAAGCCGCAGGCCTTGCGCAGATCGATTACTGCATGCGACGCGATCGCTGCGGAACCGCCGACGCCGAGCACGAACAATCGGCCCTCAGCCGTGCGAACCTTGGCCAGCACCTCGGCCGCGCGGTCAAGCATGGCCACATCGATCTCGGCCAGGACCGCGCCCATTTCCGCGAGGAAATCTGCCGCGAAGCTCATTCGATTATCTCGATAGCGACCTGGCAGTGAAAGTCTCCCGAACTCGCAACACCGCGATATTTCATGCAGAACGACTGTGCCCAATCGATCAGGGCGCGGAATTCGTGCAGGGGCTGCGAAAATTCGTCGAAGATGATGATGTCGCCGGGCCGCAGCGTTTCGGCAAGCACCGAGAGCGTGAACAGGGTCGAAGAATAGAGATCGGCATCGCAGTGGACGACCATGCGCTGCGACCGTTTGAAGTCGCGGATGAACGGTCGCAGGGTATCCTGGAACATGCCTTTAACGAGCGTCACCCGGGGATCATCGAAAATCGGCAGTTCGTCCACCTTGAACGTGCCGGCTTCAAGGGAGTTGGCTCCCATCTCCCATTTTTCAGGGAGGCCGGTAAAGGTATCGAAGCCGAAGAAGCGACTCTGCGGGTCTGGTGCGATCTCGGTCCAGAGACGAAGCGAGTTGCCCTTCCAGACACCGAATTCGAGATAGTCCAGCGGCTCGCTGAGCTGCTCGCGTATGTACCGATGCATCTCGAAACGCGCCGGAAAATGCGGCCGCCCTTTCAGATTTGCGGTGTGCCAGGCCGTGAGCCTGGCGTTCGAATTGATTGAATCAACCGCCCATGAATATCGCGGCCACAGCAACGCTGAGGTTTTACGCTTGTGAATCATATCCACCCCCGCACTTGCTCGATTTTGGACAAAGCGACACTGATGTGCCGCTTCACGACATCCGTTGCGACGAGGCTCATATCGAAATCTTCGCGTTGCACAAGCACTTGGAATCAAGCAAGGAAGGCCATACGAGGTCGCACCTTGAACATCCCGCTCCGACATATTCGGCCAGATCGGGATCAATTTCGCCGCCGGGGAGGAACGGGGTTAAGCGATGAAACGCAGCATTCGGAGTATGTTGCCCTATATCAGGGGCCGCAAGGGCGGAATCCTCGCGGTCGACCTCGGTCTGGCGGCTATCGCCCAGTTACTTCTCGTATACGTCCTGCTGCGCTTCCGTAACCCGGACGACATCATCGAAATCGTCAGTTTTTCGATCCTGGTAGCGGCGCCGGCCCTTTTCCTTGTTCAGGCGCATTCGCAGGTCTGGCACCGGGTTTCGATGCCCGATCTCATCGCTCTCGTGCAGGCGGCGGGGATCGTGGCGACAGCCGTCGGCATCGCCAGTCTTATGCGTTTCGCGAATGATACCTCGATCCGGTTGCTGATCGGCACGCTCATTATCCTGACCGCGGCCTGGTCCGGTCCCCGCGTCCTGGTCCGGCTTTGGCGCGAATATACCGACACACGTGAAGACCGGCGGCAAAACAGCAGCGAACCTGTCGTGTTATATGGCAGCGGCCCGCGTGCGGACCATTTCCTCCGCGTCAATGAACGTACCGGCAGATACCATGTGATCGGCATCTTTCACGACAAACCCCAATTCACCGGCCGCCGCCTGCGCGGTGTAGCGACACATGGTTCGCTTGAGAGGCTTCCGGAATTCCTGCGGAACATTCGCGCCCGCGGCTTCACGCCGCTTCGGCTGATCGTCAGCGAAGACAATGAGCGCCCCGACGAACTGGCCGCGGGGCTCGATGCGGCCGCTGCCTGCGGCCTCAGGCTTGCGCGCCTGCCGAGCATGGGCCGGCTTCTCGACGGCATCGGTGGCGGATCCGTAACGCCAGTTTCGATCGAAGATATCCTCCACCGCGAGCCGATCAGATTGCCGTATGATGCCGCTGAGGCTGCGCTGAAAGGCGCGACAGTGCTGGTGACCGGAGCGGGCGGATCGATTGGTTCGGAACTCGTACGCCAGATCGCCGCCTTTGGACCAAGGCGGCTCGTGCTCGTCGAATTCAGCGAATATAATCTGTATCAGATCGACGCGGAACTGCAGAACGCTTTCCCTCATGTGCCGAGAGTCACGGCATTGTGCGACGTACGGGACGAGGCTTCCCTGGAACGGGTATTTGCTGCCGAAACGCCCGAGATCGTGCTTCATGCCGCCGCGCTGAAGCATGTTCCCCTGCTCGAGGATCATCCCGAACAAGCCGTGATGACGAACATCCTCGGCACGTTCAACATCGCCCGGCTGGCACGCGACCATGGGGTCTCCGTGATGACGCTCGTCTCCACCGACAAGGCCGTGAACCCGACCAACGTGATGGGATGCACCAAGCGCTGGGCGGAGATGATCTGCCAGGCGTTCGATGCCGAGGCGATCGCAACGGGGGGCCTAACACGATATTCCTGCGTGCGTTTCGGCAATGTCCTCGATTCTGCGGGCTCGGTCGTCCCATTGTTCAGGAAGCAGATCGCCCAGGGCGGCCCGGTGACCGTCACCCACCCCGACGTCACGCGCTATTTCATGACCATACCGGAGGCATGTGAGCTCATCCTGATCGCGACCGGCACCTCGCGCACCATCGCCGCGCCGGAAAGTGTCGTTTATGTGCTCGACATGGGAGAGCCGGTTCGCATCGTCTCACTCGCCGAGCGGATGATCCAGCTCCACGGCCTGAGGCCGCATCACGATATCGAAATACAGATTGTCGGCCTGCGTCGCGGCGAGAAACTGTATGAAGAGCTTGCGCATGATGCCGAGGAATTGACCGAGGCGCCCTTTCCCAAGGCTGTCATCGCCCGCGCCCGGGCGCCCTCCCTGGAGGCGCTGGAAGACGCCTTTACCGCGCTCATGAAAACCACTCGCGGAGGTTCACACGCGGAGCTTATCGAAGCGCTGCGGCGGCTGGTCCCGGAATTCGTCGATGCAGTGGGCGCTCCGCAAGCGATTCCCGCATAGGAATCGCTTGCGCGCAGTTTCAATCGAGTATCTCGAGTGCCGACCTCCGGCCACTCCGCACGATCAAGGCCTATGGACGCAGACGCGAGGCCGCGTCGGAATAAACCGATGCTATGCCGGACCTGATATCCGCCGAGGGACGGAACCCGAACACGGCCTCGGTTTTGGCCGGGCTGCCGATCGCATCCTTATAGACCTCTTCCCTGATGCGGTCCCGCGAAAGCCCATGATGCTCCCCGAAAAGCTCCGGGTAGCGATCCCAGAAGGTGCTCGGATCGCTATAGACCGGTTCCATATCGCTGCCGCTGATCTCTTGGAAAATCCGGTATAATTCCGGAACGCTGCTTCCGACGCCGGTGCAGATATTAAATCGTTCCGCGGCGAAATGACCATCCGCGAACATCATCTTGTCGAGCAGGGTCACGACATCGTCGCAGTGTACGTAGTCGCGACGGGCAGCCGTGTTGTTGTACAGCATTGGCTGCCGTCCCATGACCAATTCACGCGCCACGTAGCTTGTGAAAGGCGGGCTGAGCCGCTTTACATCCTGGTGTGGGCCGAAGACGTTGAAGAAGCGGCAGATGACAATGTCCATGTCGTAATTCGCCGCGAACCCATCGCACAAACTCTCACCGGCCGCCTTGGTCATGGCGTAAACCAGATCCGGCTTGATCGGCGCGTCCTCGGTCAGCAATGGCAGTTTCGTCTTCTCATAGACCGCTGACGTGGACGAAAAGATCACTCGCCGAACGCCGATCCGTCGCGATGCTTCAAGGACATTGCCGAGTCCGCCCACATTGACGTCATAGGCAGCGCCCGGATTGACCTGGCAGACGGGCAGCGGCGCGATGCCGGCGAGGTGTACAACGACTTCCGCGCCCTCCATGAAGCCGGCCAAACCGGGATCGCGGATATCCTTGCAAAGGAAACGGCCAAACGGCGCGCCATCGAGCAACAGGTTGTCGAGATGGCCATAACTCATATTGTCGAGCAGGACGACGTCATGACCCTGAAGGTGCAGCCTCTTGCCGAGTTGGGAGCCGATGAACCCGGCCCCTCCAGTGATCACGATCCGCATTGTCGAAAGTCCATCCTAAGGCCAAGGGGCGCTCTCCTAACCCGGCCCGACGCGTTTGATCAATGCGAATGGCACACGCAACGTTGCCAGAGTCCGCTGTAACCAATAGGGACAAGGCTGAGACGCTAGCGCTGAACTAATGGGAGAATTCGATAGAATCCCGTGAGTTTCACCGATTGCTCCTCGATCCGCACCAGCCGAGCGATTCAAGATTATGAAGTTCAGCATCTGCATCCCGAACTTTAACTATGAGAGATATCTGGGCGGGACGGTGCGCAGCGTGCTGGCACAGGAAGGCGCGGATTTCGAGATCCGCGTCGCCGACAACGCAAGCACCGATGGGTCAGTCCAGCTTGTTCGCGAAATCGGCGATCCCCGAATCTCGGTAACCGTGAACAGATGGAATGTCGGATTCGCGGGAAATCTCGATCGCGCCTGTGCCGGGGCAAGCGGGGAGCGCATGATGCTCCTCTCCTCCGACGACCTCATGCTTCCCGGCGCCCTTTCCTGCTATGCCGCCTTGGTCGGCGCGCTGGGCGAACGGGCCGATCGTACGGTCATCGTATCGGCGTTCGAGATCATCGACGAAACAGGCAAAGTTACGGGGGAACAAGGCGCCGATATGCGATTCTGGGCTGGCGCCGTGAAAGACGAGGTTCTGAGCGCAGCGGCAGGTTGCGACGTCCTCACCATGCCGAGCAAGGCGTTGCTTCATGATAGCCTGACGCTGTTGCGGATGCCCGCACATTGGCTGACGATGTGCTACGCCCGGTCGCGATATGAGGCGATCGAGGGCTATGGCGCGGGGCGGCTGACCAACCCGGACAAGGCGTTCACCTGGAAGCTGCTGTCGGTCGTCGACGAGGTGATCTTCGTGAACCGGCCGCTGTTTCAATATCGTTATCATTCGGAAAACCAGGCGGCTCAATGGACGCGCGCAGGTGCCCTGAAACATCTGGTCGACCAATATGTCGCTACATTCGATACCCCGCCAGAAGTGCTGCGCTATGCCAATATAAGCCGGGAGGAGATGGCCGAAGCGTTCATCGAACAGGACATCGCGCTCCGCGGCCTGCAAAAATTGGCACAGGGCGGGCGCGCCGAGGCCGCTCGGGGCGTCGATTTCGGGCGCGGTGCCTATCCCGCCCTGCTCCGGCGCAACAAGAAGATATGGATCTTGCGGCTTTTGCTGGCGCTGGGGCCAATCGGCGAGTTCGCTGCCGCGAAGGTTTACGACCGCGCCCTCGCCCGATGGTCGGCCAGGGAGTCGCGCGCGCATGGCGTCGCCGCGTCTTGAGCACGTCCGCCGGAGGCGATCGTCCGCTCATTCTGTTCGCGATCCAGGAACTTGATTCCGGTGGGCCGGACAGGGTCTTCTTTGAACTCCTCACCCATCTCCCGCGTGACCGTTTCCGGCTGGGGCTGATCGTTGGAAAAGGCGGCGGCAGGTATTTCGACAACCTCCCTGCGGATGTGGAAAAAACCGTCATCGGTGGCGGACGTTATCCCGTCCGGAGACTGGCCAGGGCGATCGATGCGTTCCGGCCGGCGATTCTTTTCACGACGCTTCGCATGAACCTGACCGCTGCGTTCGCAACGATGATCTCGCGGCACCGACCTGTCTTCATAAGCCGCCAGGCCAACGCGATCGCAAGCGACTTCGCGATCTTGAAGCAGCAATCGCGCATCAAGCACCGATTGGCCGAACAGGTCACCCTGTTCTCGCTTCGCCGCGCGGATGCGGTTGTAGCCCAGGCAGGTGACATGGCGGCCGAAATCGCTCGACATGTCAGCCCCCGCCAGCGGCTCGCGACGATCGGCAACCCGGCCGATATCCCGTCGATCGAGGCACTTGCGATCGAGCAGGCGCAGAGCGTGGCGGCGCCCGTCGGCAACCCGGCGATCATATCGGTCGGCAGGCTGATGCCGCAAAAAGGCTACGACATTCTCGTGCGCGCGCTTCCGGCAATTCTTGAGATTCACCCCGGCGCGGAGATAACGATCCTCGGCGATGGGGCACAGCGCGACACGCTCGAAGCGCTGGCGCAAAACCTCGGTGTAAGCACCGCGTTCCATCTCCCCGGTCAATCTGCTCAAGCGCTCGGCGCCGTGCGGCAGGCGGACCTGTTCGTGTCCTCGTCTCGATACGAGGGGTTTCCCAACGTCATCCTCGAAGCGATGGCTGTCGGTACGCCCGTCGCAGCGACAAAATGCCCCGGCACCGGCGAACTGGTCATCGATGGCGAGACGGGCTGGCTTGCTCCAACGATCGGCGAACAGGCTCTTGCGGCAGCCATCCTGTCGGCACTCGCCGGGAACGGTGCTGCCAGAGCTGCTGCGGCACGGCGCCACATCGAGCGGCGTTTTGCACGCAATATCATTATCTCGGCATATTCCGACCTGTTTGGCGATATGCTAGCGACGCACGCATGACAGCGGTCGCTACCAGAAATTCTGCCCGTGGCACGCCCTCGTCGACCATCTGGGCCATCCATGCGCTTGGGTTGTACCTGGTGGGCAAGATGTTTTATGTCTTCTCGGGAGGAACGCTCCAGCCCGCCGATGCTTTCCTCGGTATCCTTGCCATCTTCTTGACACCACCCGCCATGTTCCAACGAATCTGGCGAGAGCATAAAATTTTTATATTCTTCATCATCTGGGTTGTGGTCGTCAATATCGGCTGGGCACTTGCACGAGGTCGCGCCGGATTTTTGATATCCGCATCATATTATGTATTTAACCTTCTTATCGTGGCCTGCGCGTACGCGACAAGAAATAGAAGCCCAGCAATATTTGACAAATATATTGCAAATTGGATTTTGCTTTCCATTGGCATTCAATTTGTACTACTTTTCGCGCATAGCGGAGCGGCCCGCTCATTTGGTACCTTCAGCAACCCGAACCAGCTGTCTTATTGGACAGTGTGCGTCATGAGCATCTTGCTCGTTGTGCGGGGCAATCGTGCGCGCGTCATTGATATACCGTTCCAATTCATGGCGTTGTGGTGTCAGATTAGTTCGGCGTCCCGCGCCGGCCTGGGCGCCAGCGTCATGCTGTTTATAATCTGGGGGTTTTTCGCCCTAGAGACACCAATGAAGAAATTGGCGGGTCTCATGGGAATCGCCTTTCTGGCAATCGTGGCGGTGGCTACGCCACTTGCGAGTAACTACATCGAAAGATCTGATCAACTTGCAACCGTTCAGGAGCGATTGGACAAAGGGGATGAGGGGTCGCAGCTCGAAATTCGGAACTATAATAGAATTGTGGAATATTACGAATACACCGTCCTCGGCGCCGGGGAGGGCGATCTTGACAGGTTTCGACAAAACCTTGGAGTGAATCTAGAGATTCACTCATCTATAGGAACGGTATTTTTTTCCTATGGTGTAATTGGTATAACGCTATTTCTTCTATTCTTGGGGAATCTAGCCTTTCGAGCCAAGCTAACGATGGGCGTCTATCTCGTACCTGTTCTCGTTTACGGCCTGACCCATCAGGGGTTGCGGTTCAGTTTTTTCTGGCTGTTGATAGGATGCCTGATGAACGTCGCCGCCCGTCCGCAGCGGGCATCGGCACCTGCGGCGCCAATACCAGTTCCCGAGGGCACTCTCGGTAAGCGGACTTCAAACGAGGAGCGCGGCAGCGACTTTCTTCGGAAGATCGCCGCCACTCGATCGCACTCGAGGCACGATCAAGCCTCGCTTGGAAACAATCCTCTATGACGCGTGCCGGGTCGATCCTCGCAAACGTCCAGTTCCTGCGATTCGCGGCGGCAACCGCAGTATTGATTGGCCATACTCAGCACGAGGCGGCTGAGCAATTTGGCCCGATGGTGCCCTGGGCGCCGATCTTCTGGGGGATCGGCGTCGATATTTTCTTTGTAATCAGCGGCTTCATCATGTTCCATCTGGCCGGCGGGCATTTCGGCGAGAAGGGCTATGCGGCAACCTTTATCCGGCGCCGTGTCATTCGCATTGTGCCCCTCTACTGGCTGTTCAGCGCGGCGATGCTGGTATCGATCGCGCTGTTTGCGAAGCAGATCACCCACGCTGATGTCGACCTCGCGCGCGTCGTCACGACCTTGTTCTTCATACCATGGCCCCGCGCTGACGGCGCATTCCGTCCAATCCTGAGCCTGGGCTGGACGCTGAACTACGAAATGCTGTTTTACATACTCTTCACCGTCGCCCTGCTGTTTCGCAGGTCAGTCGCCCTGCCCGGATTGGTCCTCGTCTTTTTCGCGGCGTCGGCGGCGCACTGGTTCGTACCAAAAGGCCTGCCCATCATCTTCTTCTGGACAGATCCGATCATCCTGCTGTTCGCGTTAGGCATCGGTTTCGCGCTCATGCGGGAGAGGGGCTTCCAGATCGGTCCGCTGACCGCGGCCGCGCTGATTGTTGGCGGCATCGCAATCCTGGTCTTCGAGCAAAGCTGGGGCATTCAGGCCATGCTCCCGTCGCGCGTGCTGGCGACGGCGCTTCCGGCGGGCATGATCTGTGCGGCTGCGATGCTGGTCGATCGCGAGCCTGGCAAAGGGCGACTACGGACAACCCTGCTGGAAACGGGAAACGCCTCGTACGCGCTTTATCTCTGCCACCCGTTCGCTATCAACGCGCTGGCGCTGCTGTGGCGACATATGGGCCTTCATCGACCATGGGCATTTGCAGCAGTCGCTGGCCTTGTTTCAATCCTTGCTTCGCTTGCGATTTATCGCTGGGTAGAAAAACCGCTGCTTGCCCTTTTGGGCGGTCGCTCCGCTACACCGCACACCTATCGCGTCGTGGCGAGTTGAGTCGTCCCAATATCCCAATCGGTTAAACGTACCTGCCGCCTTCCCACCCCAGCACGTTTCAGGATCGAGCTGCCGACCTCGTCGCAAGGAGGAGTCAGTGACCGCCTCACTTACGCCAAGTGAACAAGCCGGATATCCTATGCGACACTCATCGCCACGACAGGCTTTCGTGCCGCAAATCTTGCGGTGAGCCATCCCCGGCACGGCGCCTCGATCCATTGATAGGTAAGGAGCGAAACGAGGATTGAGATCAGGATCCCGACAAAGAAGCCCGCGATCTCGAAAACCGAATTCCCGGTAAACAAATGGAGCTTCTGCAAGGCCGCGAAAAATACCGTCTGAACCAGGTCATGCGTCATATAGAGGCTATAAGAAGCCTCTCCCAAAAACACGAGCCAGGGAGCGGCCAGCCATCCGGATCGGCCTTCGGTCTCCATTTCCGCACCCGCCAGAATGATGATTCCGAACAGCGGCACCACCGCCACCGACACCCATGCGAGCAACATGACCCCTATCGCGGACGGCAACATGAGCCACGCCGGGATGACGAAAATGCGCTCCGCCCATCCTTTCCAGAGCACTATGCCGAGGAAGAAGAGCGGGATGATCCGGAATACGCCGAGAGTAATCAGGCGCAGCAATTCGACATGCCAGACGAGCTGCACGACTGTTACCATGACCGCCAGCAGCGCCGCCGCCACGAGAAGCCAGAACCACCCGCTACGTTGGCTCTTCAACACCAACCCCGCCATCAGCGGAAAAAGCAAGTAGGCCGCGAACTCCGCACTGATCGACCAGGAGGGCATGTTGAAGGCAGCCCGGGTGAACGGAAACCACGCCTGGATCATCAACAGATTGGGCACGAATTGCGCCAGATCATATTTCTCCGCGTTGTTCAGCTTCATATGCAGCGCCGTTGCCAGAAGAAAAATTGCCAGCGACGCCAACAACGTAACGAAATGAACGGGGTAGAGGCGCGCCAGACGCTTGACCACGAAGTCTTTCATCCGGAACCGACCGGCCTGCAGTTGCGGGCCGTAGACATGGGCGAGAATGAAACCGCTGAGAATGAAAAAGAAGTCGACCGCCCGAGTCCCGTGATTGATCGGGTTGTGAGCACTGAAATCAAATGGCAGCTGATCTCGAAAATGCAGGAGAACCACCCACAGCGCAGCAAAGAATCTGAGCGAGGTCAGCGATCTCAGATCGCCGGGAAGAGGCTGACTTGCCACCTGAATCTCCGAAATCTGAGCTTGTAAGGCGAATTCCAAGCCGGCTCGCACCTTGGATATGCGTTGTCAAGGATGCCCTCGCCAATCGGTCATGAGGCGAGTGCAGTACCCATCATATTGTGCCCGCGCCGACCTCAAAAAATTCAACTTCGACTTTCGCGGCGTGCCCGGACTCCATTGATCGCTGGATGTCGCCAGACGGCGCTTCGCTCAAATGTCGGGTCGCACAGGATATCCAACCAGGCACTCAATTGCAGATTCACGGGCCGTGGCGCGGTCAATGCGGTGTTGCGCCGCGTAACGTTCCCCGACTAGGAGGGAGCTGATTTACCCTGGGGGAACCTAAATTAATGAGCCTGCACGATAAAGATCATGGCCCCGTCGTGCTTATTACTCGCGTGCGCACGAGCAACCAGGGAAACCAGGCACTCTCGATGGCCTGGGTATCTCTTCTTCGTGACGCTTATCCGAGCGCTGACGTCGGCATGATCGAACGCGGCCCGACTTACCTCACCCCCTATCGCCTGGCGGATTTCGAGCCCGAGACGGCGATCGAAAAATTCGAACAGATCGTATCCGACGTGCTGTCGATCGACTGGAAGTCGGCAACGCCCGCCCCCATGACGCAGGTCGCGCTGCTCGATTGCCCGAGCGCCCTGCCCGTTTGGCGACGGTCGCTCCTCAGAATGTGGCGTTCGCGTCGGTTGAGAAATCTTGCTCGGGTCACGCGCGGCCCCTATGCGCGCCGCCTTGCGCTTTTCGACCGGGCCAGATTGGTCGTCAGCAACCCGGCGGGAGAGTTTCAGCAATCCTCCACCGAGGTGGCACTCGTCTATCTGCTCGAATTGCGAATCGCGCAGCGGCTGGGTTGCAAGACCGCCCTGGTGAACATTACGCTCGAGGCTGATCACCCGATCCTGAAAATCCTCATTCCGTATGTGTGTGATATGCTCGACCTGCTTGAGGTTCGTGATCACCAGAGCGCAGCCTATTACAAGTCCCTGGGCGGGAAGAAGGAGCCGATCATATTGCCGGACGCTGCGATATTGACGAAGGCATGCCCCAGCGAGCCACGGGGTAAGTCAATAGCGGTCGCCATCAATTCGCATCAGGTTCGCACACTGGGCAATGAAGGCAGGTGGAAGGCGTTTCTCCTGCGCTTGCAGACCCTGGGATACAAACCTGCACTGGTCACGAACGAATGGATCAGCGAGGAGCAACTTTATCAGAGGCTGTCGGCGGAAACCGGCGTGCCAATCATGGGGCAGCTCGCTGACTACGAAGATTATGCCAGCGTCCTGGCGACGTTCGACGCGGTGATGACGAGTCGGCTACATAGTGCCGTCCTGTCGCTTGCCGGTGGCGTGCCCGTGATTCCGATGGAGCCGACCAATTTCAAGATGAAGGGGTTCTTCGATCAGATGGCCGTCGATGCCAGGATCATTTTGTTGAACACCCCCGACTGGGAAGACCAGATCGAGGCAAGTCTGGGTGAGATTTCAGGCAATCGACAAATACTGAGCCGGAAGATTATTACTTCACGCGACCGGTGGCGTGATACAATCAGGTCCAATCTTAGCGCCAACCTTGCAGAGGTATAGATTTCACTAGCCAATGTAGTGATATAGTAATTCGCAAAGTCGATTGAGTATTTCTCTGTATTTGCGAGCAAGAAGGACTGGCATGTGAGAAAATTGGAAGCCGATTGGCTTCGCTCGGCCATTGAACAAGCCGGAGTCGCAGCGGCATCGCCTATGCTGCACCTCGGATCTTCGACGGCCGAATTTCGGGAAGTGCGAAGGCCGCACATTCACAATCACCTTTTCGCCCCGCTTCAACGGGGGGGATTTGAAGTGATCCATGCCGATTTGAAAAGTGCGACCGGTGTCGACCTGGTCGGCGACATATTCGACCCGGAATTCGTTGCGTCTCTCCGCGCCCGAGGCTTTCGGTCCGTATTGCTATCGAACTTGCTCGAGCACGTCAGTGATCCCAGGACGGTCGCGCGCATTTGCGAGGAAATTGTGGGCAAGGGCGGGCTGATCTTCGTAAGCGGCCCGTACGATTACCCATTTCATGCCGACCCGATCGACACAATGTTTCGCCCGACACCGCGAGAGCTCGCAACCATATTTACCCGGTCCGAACTCATCGATTCCAAGATAATCCCCGACGGCGGACCGATAGGCGACATTGTCGCAGGCGGCGGGCGGAGCGTCGCGATGTTCCCGATCAAATTGGTCTGGCGCTTGTTCGGCTTCCCCTTTCGGCCGTCGGTGGCCCGCACTGAATGGAGTCGGCTGATGTGGTTTGGCCGGTCCTATTCTGCCTTCGGTGCCAGCTTCAAGGTCGTAGCGTAGCAGATTGCAGATAGCGGCCGAGGCCGGCGAGCTGTGGCATTGAAAGGCAGGCCCTTCGATACGCCGCTGTTTCAATAACAACCAGTTGGTCGGGCGGCGCAAATTCCCGGGCATCACTACCGAAAGCCGTCGAACGCCGACGGGGCGATCTTCCCGACAAGCTCAATACCTTCGCGGCTTTACTCCGGAACCGCCGACGCTCCCAAGATCCGGTGGTTATTGCGGCGCGAATCCGTGTTGGAAGTCAGGCTGAGAGCGCATCACCGTCGCGTTCGAACACCAGGCAACGGAATGCCGACTGGTCGATCACGAGCTTCAGGCCAAGATCTCGGAGGCGCACAATGAGATCGAGGCAGCGGTCGTTGCCGATGAGATGGGGGTGAACCTCCACGCAAATCAGGCGGAGCATCCTGATTTCGTCGAGCACCAGCAGATCGACCTCCGCGCCCTCGATATCCATGACGAGGACCGAGGGCTGATATTCGATGAGAAGGTCTTTCAGCCGGAGCCTCGGTACCGTCCGCCGCTCTCCGCGACCTTCCTGTCGGGCCCGGCCGGTGGAGACAAGATTGGCGTCGACCACAATCTCCTCCTCACCCGTTACGTTGGTCACGAATCCCGTAAGCAAGGTTGGGGAGACGCCATTCAGGTGCCATGTAAGCTCGATCACTTCTCGCATGCGAGGATCGGCCTCGATCGCGATCACATTGCTTCTGCCGACTATCAATGCGCTGGCCGCACTAACCGCACCGATCCCGGCGCCGCACTCAAGCACGCGATCGCCCGGCCGAACGTTGCGAACGACGGTGGCCAATTCCGGGCGCTCGTAATTCTCACGATAGATCGAGCGCCGCACAGACGGACTGATCAGTCTGTGCCGCGCCGGGAGCCGAAGTCCGAGCATATTGATGGTGCGCGCGCGCCACAAAGCCCGCCAGATAAAAAGCAACTCGCGCCGCAGAAAACTCGTCCATCCCCCGATGATACGGCTTCCGAACGCACGATGATCACCATCGCGAAGACCGAGCCTTGCTAGTGGCACTACCCAATCCCCTCTGGTCCCCGGAACCTCCATAAAGAGAGGTCAACCAGTTTCAAGCGCCGCGACTTCGATTCCGCATCCATTACAGTATATTGGTAAAAGAAAATCATGCCGGACGCCTCAAGCCCACAATTCGCAAAATCCGGCGACGGGCTTCATTGCCCACACGCGGCAGCCAGCTTTCGGGCAGCACAATCCCAATCAACGCGCTCGCAATGCCAAAGACCGCGATCATCAACGCGAGCCGCACGAGGGGAGATAGGCCAGCGGCGCCTTGTTCGATCCAGGTTCCGAATCCCGCCATGATCAAGCCCATACCAAAGCCGGGAAGCAAGAGCACGACGAGCGACCAATAGCTCCGCTTCATATCTCGAGCAAACAACTTCAATGCGAACAACGCACCAACCCAACTCGCAGTAGCAACAGCTACCGCAACACCTTCGGCGCCATAGCGGGCGCCGATGAAAACTCCCGGTGTGATAATCGACAGTGTCAATATTGTGCGCGCAAGCGCGTTGACCATATTCCCTCGGGCAACTGTCGCGCCTTCGATCGTCAACATCAATGTTCGCGCCGGCAATGCGAGCAGGATGAAAGCCAGGATCGGCGCTGCCGCGGCGAACTTCTGCCCGAGCAGGATTCGGACAAGCTCCTCCCTTGCAGCGAACACGCCCGCCACGATCAGCGAACTGGCGATCACTATGAGCCGAACAATGCGATCGATCTCGCGCCGATAGCCCGCCTCGTCCTTCAACTTTGCGAGCGCTTGCCGGATGGTCGAATCAACCGCCGTGAACGGCTCCTTGATCTGAGTGCCGATATTATAGGCGCGGCTGTAAATACCCGTTGTCGCCGGTCCCATGGTCAACGCCACTGCCAGTGTGTCGACACTGGTCACCGCGAATTCGACAAGTTTTGTGCCGACGCCATACCAACCGGTTTGCCCGATCTCGCCAAGCGGAAAACGTCTTGGCGGCGCCAGAGGCAAACGCGCGGCCCGCACGAACTGAATTGCAGTCACCAGAGCCGCGATTATTTGACCCGCAAGCACGCTCCATAATCCAAAGCCAAGCGCCGCAAGCGCTATTGCGGGAACAAGATAGAAAACGATATTGAGGACAGACAGGGCCGCAACCGCGCGAAACCGGTGTAGACGCCGTAACACCGCAGTACCCGCGATCATAAAGGTCTGGAGTAGCAAAACCGGCGTTACGGCACGGATTCCTTGAGCGAGCCGCGGGAAGCGCATCCCGGCTTCGAGCCAGGGCGCCGCCACCCACAGGATCGCGCTAAGCACGAACATCAAGACCAGTCCGAGCCAGATCAAGCCGCGAAGATCATCCTGTTTCATGTCCAGATGACGGGTCAGCGGCGCATCGAGCATGCCCATCAGGAGCACGGTCCCAAGGAAGGTAAAGGTCAGTGCCATGACGAGCACGCCGAAATCTGCCGGCTGAAGCAGCCGCGCGAGGATGGCGAGACCCATGAGCGATAAAATGCTCCGCACAACCCGCGCAAGCAGGAGCCACATGCTCCCGCGAAGCACCATGCCTCCGAGCCCACGCGAGGAGCCGAAGGCTACAGCCTCATCGAAGCCCTCTTCGTCTTCGGGTATGCTCACGGGGCTTCCCCAGGTGCACGCAGACGAGGCCTCCCTGCGACCTGAACGCCCAACGCGTTGGTGAGCCGCTCGCGGTAGGCGTACGCGATCACGAACCCGGAGAGCATGAAGAAAAAATCGCCGAAGTACGCACTGCTCCGGGCAATGCCCCACGTGCTCATATGGCCGCCATTGGCAAATGGCCCGCCGCAACCATGAGGGCGCAGATTCCACGCCACGAATCAGGCGCCTGGAAGCGCTGCTTCATGCCGCTACTCCTTTCAGGCCCATGAAATCGATCATTGCAGCATTCACCGCCCGTGAATCGAAACGTTCGACTGCAAGGGTCCGGCTGGCGCGTCCCGCCGCCTCGAGTTGTGTGTCGTCCGACACCAGCGCCGTCATCGCCTGGGCCAGCCCGGCGATATCGGCCGCGGCAACGATGCGGCCATTTTCGCTGTCGCGCACGGTATCGCGGCAGCCGGGTGTATCGGAGACGATCACTGGTCGCCCCATTGCCATTGCCTCGAGGACGGTGCGCGGAACCCCCTCGCCATAGCGGGTCGGCAGGACGAGCGCGTGCGCGCGCGCGATAAAGGGCCGAACGTCCTCGGTTGCACCGGCATAATCGATGATTCCCTCGTTCGCCCAGGCCTGGATCGTTTCGGGGGCGATGCCGTTCGGGGAGTGATCAAAGGGCCCAACCAGCCGGAATACCGCGTCGGGATAGGTCCTGCGCACAATCCGCGCTGCTTCGGCATAATCAGCGACACCTTTGTCGACGAGCAGGCGGCAGATCATCACGAACGTCTTCGCGCCTGTCGGCATCGGCTCAGGCTGGAAATGCTCGAGATCGACGCCGGATCCGAACACCCGCGTCGTCCGCGTCTTGCCCCTTATGATGCCAAGCTCGCGGAACAGCGTGAGATCCTCCTCATTCTGCGAGATGACGCCGTCCGCGAAACGGAAGCCGAAGCGGAATGCCAGGATCGCGATCGTCCGAGAGATCCGCCGCTTGAGCTCGCGGCCTTCGCCAAATGCCCAACCGCGCCCGGCGACCATGCCGTATCGCCGCTTGATTCCGGCGAGCCAGCCGAGCGGCAAGCCATAGACGTTCGGCTTTACGGTATAGGTGAAGAGCAGATCCGGCTTCTCGTCGCGAAGCGCGCGGTAGAGCGACAGGATCGCGCCAAGATCGGCAATCGGGTTCAGCCCCGCGCGACGGATCGGAACGACCCGGTAGCGCGCACCCCAGCTTTCGATCGCGGTACGGACGGCCACCATGTCTTCGGCGCCGATCGCGGTCACATCATGACCGGCCGCGAGCAAGTCGCGGATCAGCGGCCCGCGAAGCCCCGACAGATATTCCGGCTGCGCCCCGAGCACGACGATTTTCAATGTTGGACCCCTGAACCGCCGAATGCTTTCCTCATTGTCATGACGATGATGCGCAGATCGAACCACAGCGAGCGTCGCGACAAATATTCCGTGTCGAAGCGCACCTTAACCGGAATCGGCAATTCATCTCGCCCATTCACCTGCGCCCATCCAGTCAGGCCAGGCACAAGCCGGTGCACGCCTTCTGCGGTACGGAGTGCGATCAGATCATCCTGATTGAACAATGCCGGCCGCGGTCCAACCAGACTCATATCCCCGGTCAGCACGCTCCAGAGCTGGGGCAGTTCGTCCAGGCTGGTTCGGCGCAGGAAGCCACCGACCGGCGACAGCCATTTTTTGCCGTCTGTGAGTAAATGGGTCGGCAATTGCGGTGTATCGATCCGCATCGTTCGGAATTTCGGCATGGCGAATTGCCGGTTGTCCCGCCCGATGCGATGCGACCAGTGAAGCGCCGGCCCCGGCGACGTCGCGCGCACGAGGATCACGACCAGCAACAGCACCGGAGAAAAGACAATCAATGCCCCCAGGCTGAGCGTGATATCGAACGCGCGCTTGATCATATGGCTATTGTTCTCGCGATGGCATCGGCAAAGGCTACCGGTGGCTTCCAGCCGAAAGTTTCGGCAAAGCGCGCGCCATCGAAAGCCGAGCTGCCGAGCAGGCTTGAAACCCGATCGCCCAGCAACAGTTGCGCGACGGCTTTGACCGGTCCCTGCGGCAATGCCGGCACCCAGTCGGCACGCCCGGCGGCGCGCAATAGCGCGCGATACAGGTCGGCTGTGGTCATTGGCGGTGAATCGGTCACGATGAAGCTTCCCCGTCCCTCGCCTTGCGCCGCTGCAATAAAGGCATCGGCGGCGTTGTCGAGATAGAGGAAGCTCCTGCGATTATCGAAGCCTCCGATGGGCAGGGGTATGCCCAATTTCGCACTGCGCATCAGCCGCGCGAAGAAAGCGCCGACACCAGGCCCATAGATCGTCGGGAGACGAAGGCTCACGGTCGACAGGGCCTCAAAACCTCCTGCCTCCAGTCCCCGATCGGCGGCAAGCTTGCTCTCGCCATAGGGGTTTTGCGGTGCCGCCTCGGTCGAATCATTGGCGATCATGCCTGACGGGAGGACCGACATGATCGCAGCAACCGAGCTTGCATGTACGAACCGGCGCACACCTGCGCGATCCGCGGCATGGGCAAGGTTCATCGTCATGTCGTGATTGATCCGCATGAACTCGGCGGCGGGATCCGCTACCGTTTCGCGTATCACATGGACACGTGCGGCGAGATGAATCACGGCATCGCATCCCGCGAACAATCCGACGGGATCGGACGCCGTCGCGAGGTCGCTCACGACCCGAGTTTCAGTCGCCGCATCCACCCCGCCGGAGCGCACGATCGCCCGCACCTGATGCCCCTCCGCGGCCAGGCGGCAAACCACCGCCCGTCCCAGAAAACCGCTTGCCCCGGTTACGCCGATCAACATCGGCAGCTCAGGTCGACAGCAGCCACTGCGCGCTCCCCTCCAGGCCCAGCGCCGTGAGTACGCCCGTGCGATAGGCACCGGTGTCGATGCCGATCCGGTTGGTCCGGAACTCGGGCTTTTCCGAAATTGTGTGGCCGTGCACCACGACTACCCCGTGATCGCTTTCGTCGCCCAGAAATTCCTCCCGTATCCAGCGCATGTCGTGGCTGCTTTGCTGATCGAGGGGCACGGACGGGCGAATACCGGCATGGACAAACAGATAGTCGCCAATCTGTACGCTGTCATTGAACCCCGCGACGAAGTCGACATGATCAGTGGGGATCGCAGCCTGGATCTCGCTGTCCAGCAAAATACCGCCCGTCGCGATCGCGCCGGCACCGACGCCATAGCTCAGGAGTGTCTCGCATCCACCATAAGACAGCCAGCCCTCGCGGCCGATATGCGGGCCACGGACCGAATCGAGCAGCGCTTCCTCATGATTGCCGGCGATGAAATGGAAGATCGCGGAACCAGTCCGGCAATGCAGCAGATAATCGACGACCTGGGCGGAGGACGGCCCCCGATCGATCAGGTCACCGAGGAAGACGATATGGGTTTTCGCTTGCGGTCGCGCGGCATCATCCCGCTCGATCTTGTCCATGAGTTCGAGCAGCAGGTCGAGCCGCCCGTGGATATCCCCCACGGCGTAAACACGGTGATCCTGGGGAACCTGGGGTGTTCGCGGTCGCTTCGGCCTGCCCTTGAACCAACGTAACATGATCACCCTTTTGTCCTGATTCATCCGTCGCATATTTTGATGCGCTGCATCAACAAGAACCCGTCCCAACGCATCGGGGCCGGGTTGGGGCCCAACCATCCCGACCACGCATTTCGGCCAGAAACACCCCGCGCTCCGGCTTTACAATCCGACCAGCCTCGATAGAGTCCGGCGTATCGCTGTAGGCTTTGGTGCTGCGCAGCGCCGCCATGATCTCGATAATGTCTGGAAACGTTCTGAGCAGTTTTCTTGTTACCGGCGCCGCAGGCTTCATTGGCTTTCATGTCGCAATACGCCTTGCAGAAGCGGGTAATACTGTTTTTGGGGTAGATAATCTTAATGATTATTATCAGGTTTCGCTGAAGCGAGATAGAATCGCCACATTAAACGCCCGATTGGGCGATCGCTTTCGCTTCATGCAGGTCGATTTTGCTGATCATACAGCCCTGGATGCTGCGGTGCGGCAGGTAGAGTTCGATCAGATCATCCATCTCGGCGCTCAGGCCGGGGTACGCTATTCGCTCGACAACCCCCGAGCCTATGTCCAGTCGAACCTTGTCGGGCACCTCAACATGCTGGAGTTGGCCCGACATCGCCAATCCAGCCATTTTGTATATGCTTCATCGTCCTCGGTTTATGGCGGCAATAGTCAGCTGCCATTCCGCGTCGAGGACCGCGTCGATCATCCGCTCTCGCTCTATGCCGCGACCAAGAAGGCTGACGAGTTGATGAGCGAAACCTATGCGCACCTCTACCGCTTGCCGCAGACCGGGCTGCGCTTTTTCACGGTCTATGGTCCGTGGGGACGGCCGGACATGGCGATGTGGCTCTTCACCAAGGCAATCCTCGCCGGCGAACCGATCCGCGTGTTCAACGGCGGCGATATGCGCCGCGACTTCACCTATATCGACGATATCGTTTCGGGTGTTGTCGCCTGCGCATTGAAGCCGCCGGCCGACGACGGCGCCGTGAAGGCGGGCGGTAGCGCGACCCCGCACGCAATCTACAATATCGGCAACAATCGCGCCGAGGAACTGAGCCGGCTGATCGCGCTCGTCGAAGCCGCATGCGGCCGTGAAGCCGTCAGGATCATGGAACCGATGCAGCCGGGCGACGTCCCGGCCACCTATGCCGACATCACCGCGATCCAGCGCGACATTGGCTTCACGCCGTCCACGTCGATCGACGTCGGCATTCCCGCCTTCGTCGACTGGTACCGGGACTATCACAAAATTTAAGGAATTTCGGGCTAACGGAATTGGAAGCGGCCCGGGCGAGTATGACCGGCTGGATCCGCTGGCAATTTTGGTGGCCGGAGCTCGATACTTCGTTTCAACAAGACAGGCGTCTTTACCCGTTTGGAACGCTTCACATGATTCGCAGAAATGATCTTTCTGCAGCGCAGCATTTCCTACGGGGACAGAATGGACAAATCGAGTGTTTCGAGCTATAAATGTGGTGAAGCTGGTTGTAACTTCGGAGTATGCGAGATGAAATTTGCGTTGATTGCGGCTATCGTTGGCGTATCGACGCTCGCATCGCCGGTAGTAGCTGCAGCTGAGCAACCGGTTGGTAAAGTCACCGCGGTTACGTCAAATGTCTTTGTGGCGCGGGGCGGCAAGATGATTCCGGCCTATGTTGGCCAGCCCGTGCGAAAGGGCGACAAGATCGTCACGCGTGGCAAATCGGCTGCGAAGGTGTCGATCACCGGATGCGGCTACAAGATGGTCTCCAAGACAGTGCTCGCCGTTGATACCGACTGCACGTCGCGTTCGATGGTCAATGCGGCGCAGGATCAAGGTAGTCCTGGCGCCGGACACGACCGGCCCACGACCACTGATATCATTGTGGGCGGGTTCGCGCTGACCGCCTACACCGTCGGCGTAGTGACCTTGCTCGAAAGCAACGGCAATCCCGTCAGCCCCTGATGGCTCGCCGTGCCCTCACGATAAAGTGGGCAGGCGCCGTTTTTGATCCGGCTTCATCGATGCTGGCCAAGGTCTTAGTCGGGCCTGGTGCCGTGCGCTGTGGCCACCTCAGCGCAACAGGTTGACCGCGAAGGCCCGGACCGCTGGCCCGATATCATCGCGGTCGATGGCAAGTGCCAGATTTGCCTGGATGTATCCGGCCTTGTCTCCGCAATCATAGCGCTGCCCGTCGAAGGTGAGCCCGTGAAACGGTTGATCGCCGATCATCCGTGCCATCGCATCAGTCAGCTGGATCTCGCCACCGGCACCTTTTTCCTGCGTCTCCAGGACACGCATAACTTCAGGCTGAAGGATGTAACGCCCGATGACCGACAGGTTTGATGGCGCCGTTCCTGGCTTCGGTTTCTCGACCAGCCCCTTCACCTCGGTCAGTGCGCCGTCACGGTCGCCGGGCGTGATGACGCCGTAGAGATGAGTCTGATCTTCCGGGACCTGCTGTGCACAAATCAAATTGCCGCCAACCTTGTGATAGGCCTCGACCATCTGTTTGAGGCACCCAGGCTTGCCGACCATGAAATCATCGGCAAGCAACACAGCGAACGGCTCATCGCCCACGATATCACGGGCGCACCACACCGCATGACCGAGCCCCATCGGCTCCTGCTGACGCACATAGGCAACGGCGCCTGGCTGCAATCGGGTCTGATGGAGCAGTTCCATCGATTTGCCCCGATGCGCCATCGTGGTCTCAAGTTCATAGGCGATGTCGAAATGGTCCTCGATCGCCGATTTGCCGCGCCCGGTCACGAAGATCATCTGTTCGATCCCGGCCTCGATGGCTTCATCGACCGCGTATTGGATTAGCGGTCGATCGACGACCGGGAGCATTTCCTTGGGCAAAGCCTTGGTCGCGGGCAGGAAGCGCGTACCAAGGCCACCAACTGGAAACACGGCCTTGCGTAACGGTTTGATTGACATATCGATTCTTTCTGAGCGCAAATCCGACGCCCGGCTTCCAGCCTAGCGCCGCCGGACCTAATCGGACGCGGTCTGAAAGGGAAGTGCTCAGCGTCCCCCGGTTACGACCCGCAGGAAGCCGGGGGCAACACTCTTCAACGCGTGGTGGAGCAGCAGCGCCAGGCAGATCACGAATATCGGCAACACCGCATAGGTCACGAGCACCGTTGCGGCGGTCAATGGCAACGTATGGAAGGCGAGCTTCTTGCCGATCGTGACGAGCGGCTCATGGGTCGCAAAGACGAAGAACGAAGCGCCGCCCAGTGCGATCAGGCGCGTACGCCACCGATCAGATTCGGCCAGCCGGCGGCTCGCCTTGAGCGCCAATATCAGACCAATCACCATCACAGGGTGGAGGGAATACTCGGTCTGGTACATCAGCCCCTCTGCGCAATGCACGCCGAGCAGCACGGCGAACAATGGCACGAGCCACCACCCGAACCGATCCACCACGAACAACGACCATCCCCGGATCGCGGCGAGACCGCCCAGATAGAAGAACAAGCTTGGCTCAATCGCCGGGATCGACACTGGCCAGATATTGAAGATCCAGCCGACCGCGAGCGCTGCCAGCGCAACCCACCCGGCATATCGCGCCGCGAGCCACAAAATTGGGGATAGTACAACAAGGACCATCAGATCGCGGATGAACCAGAATTGATAGGCAGTGGGATAGCGGGTGATGCCAATGACCGCATCGACCATCTGAAACGGCGACATTGTCGTTAGCGGCGCGGTCTGGCCGTTGAAGAACGATGCGAGCCCGGGCACGTGCTGACCGACCGCGACCAGGGCGAACAGGGCGAGGTTCCAGAACAGGAAGGGTATGAGCAGGCTCTTCATCCGACTCCGCAATTTGGCGCGGTAGATGGCCATGGAGAAAGCAGCGCCGCGGAAGAACAGGAAACCCGAGATCATGAAGAACAGCGGCACCGCGATCCTCGCGATCGAACCGGTGATCGCCTGCACGCCCGCGACAATGTCGGCATTCGCCAGCGTACGCGAGCCATCCGCGAAATTGGCGGTGTAGCCGGTCGCGTGGAGATAGACGATCAGCACGATCAGCGGGAAACGGAGGACATCAAGCCTCACCAGATGCTCGTCTCGGCCTTTGCTCCCCGTCGCTCGATCCACCATGCCCGGTCCGGTATCACGCGGCACTGGCCAGCGAAACCCGGTGGATGCGGATCAGGCGTGGAGCCACCAGCGCAGGACCGTCGCCACCAACGCGAGCGCCAGGACGCTCATCACCCAGATCGCCGCCATCCAGGCGAGCCGCTTCCACAGGGGCCCGGCGGTGTCACCCACCATCAGTGATAGCCTTTGATACCGACCTTGCCGCGAAACACCCAATAGGCCCAGCCGGTATAGCCGAGGATCAGCGGCAGCATGATCCCCGCACCGATCAGCATGAAGCCCTGGCTCGACGCGGGCGAGGCCGCATCCCAGATCGTCACTGCGTCAGGCACGATATAGGGATACATGCTGATGC